>Ga0306910_1000399_pt1 | contig 21890 bp, 18 predicted proteins | sample AntRauMFilla2698_FD_190438 | JGI IMG/M metagenome (GOLD analysis project Ga0306910, IMG submission 190438) | Saline lake microbial communities from Rauer Islands, Antarctica - Metagenome Filla 2 #698 (v2) (version 2) | ecosystem: Environmental > Aquatic > Non-marine Saline and Alkaline > Saline ... | reverse complement strand
GTGTTGTTATAAACAATTATTTCAGCGATATCTCCACCAAATTGATGAACACCAATAGCAAAACTATCATACAGAGAACCAATTACCTGACGAGTCATGCTCTGTCCGCCGGTAAATTCACTGAACACAAAGGTAAATTCGTTAAAATCCCATTGCTGAGTGTTGTCATTGGACGCCGCTGTTGTCGTTGCAGCACCGTCAAGTCCGTATGCCGCCTGCGCAGATCCGTTCCCGTCAAAACTAAATCCCTGCAGATCCCCGCCCGCTCGCGGTTCGGGTGCTACATGAGCGCCATCTCCGTAATATCCCCATAGCTGAGCCAGGTCACCCGTGTTTTGTGTGGCTGAACTTACACGATAAACCACAAAAACAGTTCGCGCGGTGTAGGTATGATTATCATCGAGGAAATCATCAACGCCGTCAAACCGGGCGACAGGTTCTCCGCTGATTATATTGGTATTAAATGTTGGTTGATAAGTAGCGTTGGTTTGAGTGGCATCGTTACCGTAACCTGACAGATCGTGCCACTCCTGAATATTATCTCCATTTGTAGCAGCAGTTACGCCGGCATCAGAAAAGACATTAGAATCGGCGGAAAGCCATAGCACAAGGTTTGATGTGCCATCAGTTGCACCCACACCGCCGGGGCCTGTTTGCGCATACACTGAAGCAACAAAGCCAAAAAAGAAAAAAACGAATGGAAGCAGGGGGCGCATAATAAATTTTAAATAAAATTTACATTTAGATCATGGTAGATGGCATGATCAGTTGAATGTAGATCGCAGTCAAAACAATGTAATAAATATCTAATAAATTTAAAGCTTTAGATAAAAAAATGTCGGTCTTTTAAACGCACTCAATTAACAGAATGCTCAATATTTAAGGATGTGGTTTTGATAAAATATTTTTACAAATGTAATCAACACTTTGAAATATCTGCAAGTGTTGATCTGACTTGAATTCATTCGGGAAAGAGTGCAAGCTGTTGTCAACTACTTTGGGTAAGTACTAACTTTAGGGTCATTACAGGATATGTCACACGGCGATTTAAAAGCTTATTGGAGAAAAAATCTTACCTGCCTCGCAATTCTTCTCACTCTTAGATTTCAAAGAAACAAGCTTTATAAAAATTAAGTATTTTCAGTTTAAATACAAGATGGGATCTATCATAGAAATACATATATTCCCAAGATATATGTATGAAGAAATAAAATAATAAGTTAATCTGAGATTAGTCAAAAAGTATAAAGCGAGAAAGAAGTTTTTACTAAAAATAGTTACGATTTTGGTTAAGTTATCAGAATTATATTGTGAAGGAATAAAAGATGAGAAATATTTATAAGCTGATATCAATAACCATATTATTAATGTTTGTGCAATCTTCTTGTAAAGAAGACAAAATAGTTTCTACGAATTCGGATGAGTTAGAAGGATGGGAATTAGTTTTTAAGGATGATTTTAATGGGTCTGGATTGCCAAATTCTGCACTTTGGAACACCGAGCTCTCTAATCGGAGAAATAATACGAATGGACCTGATGGATGGTGGTTACCCGAAACAATCTATCAAAATGGAGAAGGCGAGCTCGTTGTTGAGGTAAAACAAATAGAAAATCGAAATAATGATGATGATGCTTATGATTATGCCAGCGGTATTCTTCAGTCAAAAGGTAAGTTTGAACAGACTTTTGGCAGATTCGAAATTCGTGCAAAGCTTCCACAAGAATCGGGTTGGTGGGGAGCTTTTTGGTTATTTAGTAATGGAATTGAAAACGTAAATAACTCTGGCGAAGATGGAACCGAAATTGATATTATGGAAGGTTTTGGATGGACGGACAATATGCAACACGCACTACATTGGGATGGATATGGGACGAATCATAAGTTTGAAGAGCATAAATTTGAAAAGCCCGGCATAAGAGATGGATTCCACACTTTTGCGTTAGAATGGTCAGAAACCGAATATATATTTTTTGTTGATGGAGAAGAAACTTGGCGAACAAGTGCCGGTGGAGTTTCAAAAGTGCCAGCTTGGATCGTAATTAGTGGAGAAATTTCGACAGAAAGCTGGGCAATTAGTAATTATTGGGCCAACCAAATTGATGCTTCTAAATTTCCGGATTATTACTTAATCGACTATGTAAAAGTGTACAATAAAATTGATTAAAGAGCTTATTCCCAAGAACTCAGCATTTTAATTAAAGTCAACCAATTCCATTGGATAACGAAGCATACTTTTTTTACCCTCTCTCTTTTTTGGTAGAAGAGTTAATCGCTTAGCAAACCCCGTCCTACCACCCTTCCCCCGAAGCCTCGGGGAGGATGGATTTTTATCAAACAATAATTTTAGTGATTTGAGCTAAGTTATGTAACAGATTTATTACTAATAAACTTGTTAGTAATAGAACTCTTAGTTATTTTAAAAATAAAAAATGAGTTCGAAGTTGCCTTTCAGGTTTGGTGAAGTTGTTCACGAGCTTGGTTTTATAAACAGAGATGAAGAGCGAAAACATCTGAAGCAGTTATTCAGCCAGTCATTAAATGTAACACTGTTATCTCCGCGGAGGATTGGTAAATCTTCGTTAATCAGAAAAGCTACAGGAGAATGGGTTGAGGAGTCAGATCAAAACAAGATTATTTATATCGATCTCTATCAGTATCAAACTGAACGAGAGTTTTATGACGACTATCTGAATCAAGTCACCAGAGCGTTGAAGAGCAAAACAGATGAAGTTATGCAGATGCTGCGTGACTTTTTTAAGCACGTACGTCCGGCTGTGCAGATGGATCAGCATGGCAACACAGAGTTTACTATTACATCGAAAGGACCTCTTGAAGAACCGGATAAACGTGAAATTTTAGATTTACCATTCAAAATAGCTGAAAAGAAAAATGTCAAGTTGGTGGTTTGTCTGGACGAATTTCAGGTGTGTGACCGTTTTAATGACAGTGTTGGGTTTCAACGGCTTTTGCGTTCTGTCTGGAAGCATCATACTTCAGTTTCGTACTGTCTTTCGGGAAGCAAAATGCATATGATGGAAGCTTTTTTTAGTGATAAATCTCTGCCATTCTACCGCTTTGGAGAACTGATCTATCTTCAAAATATTGATGTCCGGTATTGGATTCCCTATATCTTGGAAGCGTTTGATTCTACAGAAAAAGAGATTTCTGAAAAAATGGTTATTGAGATGGCGGATCGGTTGCAGGGGCATCCACACTATATGCAGCATTTAAGCTGGATTTTATGGATGGACAATGATCAGGTATCAGAATTGAGTCAGATTGATGATGGATTTAAGCGATTAATTGCTCAAAATAGTTTGTTGTTTGAACGAGAGGTGGATCACCTTACCAACCATCAATTGAACGTACTGCGAGCGGTGGCTAACGGAGAGAAAAGTTTGAGCTCGGCAGAGGTTCTCAATCGATATTCCATTCCCACTTCGGCGCATGTGTACAGTGCTCTTCAGAAACTCGTCACATGGGATTTAGTTCGTGTTCCTGAAAAAAAAACAGGAGAAAAATATCGTTTAACTGATCCATTGATGGCGAATTGGATCAGAAATACGTTTCCTGTAAAAAAGTAAGAGTAAGCGGATACTAAATATTGAGTCTTGCAATAAATTTATCTCTAAGACCAAATTCTCTCATCAAACAAGAAAAACCGCACCTATGTGTTTCAACTTCCTTGGAAGCTCGTCGATAACTTTGCAAACCCTTGGTGAATGTTCAGGCTCCTCACTCAAGTTTTGGGATCACATAAATAGCTACCGTGTGTTTCGCTACTCCGTAGCTTCTCAAAAAAGTCTGCCGTAAATAAGCAAAGTATGGATCAGAAACATTGTCACTGTAAGTTGAACAAAGTTAATATGCTTCCATTTTGGTTTTGCTTAAGGGTATCAAACTTTATTTGGGGATTTAGTGTGATTTATGGAATCAATTCCCACAGCAATCGTGCGGCCAATTTTTGGGTTTGTTCATCGCGGTCGAATTCCGGGTTGCACTCTACAATATCTGCCGATCTGATATCACAATTCTCTTTCAGCCAGCCGATGATTTCAAGGACTTCGCGCGTGGTAAGTCCGTCGGCGCAGGGAGCGCTTACGCCGGGCGCCTGACTTTGATCAATCACATCCATATCTATACTCAGGTAGATGGGTTTTCCAATAAGCGATTCCCAATAATCAAGGTTTTCATCCTCATCATCCCTAAAAAGGACCTTGCCGCTGGCGTTTTCCTCCACCCATCTTTTGTGATGAATAGCCACGGCCGATTTTTGTGCACCAATAACACCGTAGTGCTCAATGTCAATCTCAGGATGTTCAATCATCTGTCGAAATGGTGATCCCGAATGTGCGTTACCGTTTTTTAAGGGGCGAACATCGAGATGAGCGTCGATATTGATGACGGAGATCGGGTCGTCATACTTTTTATAGCCGAGTGCGTGGCCAAATGCGGTTTCGTGTCCGCCGCCCAAAATTACAGGCTTGATGTTATTCTCAAGCAAAATCTGAACAACTTCCCCGAGATTTTTCTGGTCGTTTTCCACATCTCCTGTACAGATGATGTTCCCTGCGTCCCAAACCGTTTTCATGTACGCGCTGTTTTTGGAGACCATTTTAAGCCAATGTTTCCTAATGCTATCGGGTGCCCGGGCCGCACCGGTTCTTCCGCCGTTTCTGCGCACTCCTTCATCACTGCAAAAGCCGAGAATTGCCGTTCTGATGTCACTATTATGAGATTCTGACAACAGGTTTCTGATACGAAGATCTTCAGGGTCTTCTTTTGATGTTGGCCTATCCCACGAAATAGGTTTCAAATACGATTTAGCTGCTAACAGATCCGCTATTTTTCCCAAGCCAGTCCTCCTTTTTTGAATACAACTTCAACGGGATTTTTATGGTAATGATACATCCAATCGGCCATGCTTTCCAGATTCAAACAGAGCAAGTCGGCTTGTTTCCCGTGTTCAATGGTTCCAATATGATCCTGCCCAATGGCACGTGCGGCATAATCGGTTACGCCAAGCAGAACTTCGTGCGGAGTCATGCGCTGAAACACACATCCCAACCACATCGCGTGCTGAATATTAAAACTCGGTGCGCTGCCGGGATTGAAATCGGTTGCCAGAGCTAATGGAAGTCCATTTTTCAGAATTTTTCGCGCGGGTAGAGCAGGTTGATTCAGATAGATGCTTGCCAGTGGTAAACTCACAGGAACCACATTTTTATCTTTCATCGCCAGAATTCCTTCATCAGAAATATATTCGAGGTGGTCGGCACTCACAGCCCCCAGTTCAGCCGCCAGCTTAGCTCCATTGCCATCATGAAGTTGATCGACGTGAAATTTTAGGCCAAAGCCGAGCTCTTTAGCCTTCACCATAATTCTTCGAGCCTGATCGTGATTGAACGCGGATTCTTCCACAAAAATATCCACAAACCGGGCCAGATTTTGCTCTTTCACTTTTGGCAGCATCTCTTCAATTAATAGATCGACATAATCATCGGGATTGTTTTTGAATTCAGGTGGAATAATATGAGCTCCCAGGAAAGTGGGAATGATCTCATTTCCCGGATTCAGATTTAACTCCTTGTACGCCTTTAGTGTTTTAATTTCGTCGTATGTGGTGAGTCCGTAGCCGCTTTTGGCTTCAACGGTAGTGATTCCCAGCTTTATCATGGAATTCAGAAACTGCTGTCCACGGTCTTTCAGTGTTTCTTGCGATGCTTTTCTGGTGTCTGTCACAGTTGATGCAATTCCCCCGCCTCGTTGCGCAATCTCGAGGTAGGAATCTCCTCTCAGTTTTTGCTCGAATTCCTCCGCCCGCCAGCCACCAAAACACAGATGAGTGTGGGCGTCAATGAATCCCGGTGTCACGATCAATCCCTTTGCGTCGAGTAAATCTACATGCTCATATTTTTTTGGTAATTCCCGGTGCTGACCAACCCATTGTATGGTTTGATCTTTCCAGATCACCGTCGCGTTTCTAACCTGCTCGGCTGTTCTTACCGGTGCCGAGTCATCAACGGCTTTTCCTGTGTACAGATTTGAGATGTTTGAAAGTCCACGCATGGGTTGAGGATTGTTTGAATGAATGTAGATTTTGGTTTTTTATGCGGGACGGCAGAGACCGTCCCGCGAGTAAAACGCCGCCAAACACCTCCAAGGTTTCGAAAACCTTGGAGGTGTTTGGCGGCGTTTTACAGATTTCGAATTTCAGGACGTTATTCCCGGAAGATCCACGCCCCGTTCTTCAGCTGTTTCGATGGCGGTTTCGTAACCTGCATCGGCGTGACGCATTACGCCCGTTCCGGGATCGTTGGTGAGCACGCGCTGCAATCTGCGATCGGCCATATCGGTGCCGTCGGCCACGCTTACCATGCCGGAATGTATGGAATATCCGATGCCAACTCCGCCGCCGTGATGCAAACTCACCCAGCTTGCTCCCGATGCCGTATTGAGCATAGCGTTGAGTAAAGGCCAGTCAGCGATGGCATCGCTTCCGTCTTTCATGCCTTCGGTTTCTCTGTTGGGAGAAGCCACCGATCCGGTATCAAGATGATCTCTTCCAATGACAAGAGGCGCATCTACTTTGCCATTTTTGACCAACCAGTTGAATTTCGCTCCCATTTCTGCCCGCTCTCCGTATTCGAGCCAGCAAATCCGACTGGGTAATCCTTGAAAGTGAATTTTATCCTGTGCCTGTTTGATCCAGCGTGCGAGTGCTTCATTTTCGGGAAAGTTTTCGAGAATAGCTTTGTCGGTTACGGCAATATCGTTAGGATTTCCTGAAAGTGCCGCCCAGCGAAACGGTCCTGAGCCCTTGCAGAATAACGGACGTATGAATTCCGGCACAAAACCCGGAATATCGAACGCCTCTTTCATGTCGCGCAGATCGGCCACTTGTCCACGCAGATTATTTCCGTAGTCGAAGGTGATTGCTCCTCGTTTTTTCATCTCCAGCATGGCGGAAACGTGTGTCTGCATAGAGGTAAGGACTTCGGCCTCGTAGTTTTCGTATTCAAATTCTCTGAGCTGAGTTGCTTCTTTCAGCGAATATCCCGCGGGAATGTACCCGAATTTGAGATCGTGGGCTGAAGTCTGATCCGTGAGCACATCGGGCGTCACATTTTGTTCAATCATCCAGGGGAGAATCTCCGCGATATTTCCCACCAGTCCGATGGAGATATTTTCTTTCTTCTCTTTGGCATCGAGCGCGCGCTGCAACGCTTTCTCTTTGTCGTGCATGATGATATCGCAGTAACCTGAATCCACGCGCTTTTGGATACGTGTTTCATCCACATCCACGCCGAGAAACGTTCCGCCGTTCATGGTTGCGGCTAAAGGCTGAGCTCCACCCATTCCGCCAAGTCCCGCCGTAACGACCAATTTCCCGCTTAAATCACCATTAAAATGAGTTTTCGCGCAGGCGGAAAAGGTTTCGTAAGTGCCTTGCAAAATTCCCTGAGTCCCGATGTAAATCCATGAACCGGCGGTCATCTGACCATACATAGTTAATCCCAAGTCCTCCAAACGACGAAACTCTTTCCAGGTCGCCCAATTTGGAACGAGCTGAGCGTTGGAGATAAGCACGCGCGGAGCTTCTTCATGCGTGCGAAAAACTCCAACCGGTTTCCCACTTTGGACAAGCAGGGTTTCATCGTTTTCCAGCCTTTTCAGGGTTTCGATAATTTTGTGATAGGCTTTCCAGTTACGCGCGGCTTTTCCCGTTCCGCCGTAAACAATGAGTTGTTCGGGATGTTCAGCAACGTCGGGATCGAGATTGTTCATCAACATGCGCATGGCGGCTTCCTGATGCCAGCCTTTGCAGTGTAGTTGTGTTCCGTGTGGCGCTCTTATTGATTCCATAGCAGCATTTTATTCTGATGTGTGTGTTTACCTCGGCGGAAAGATATGGAAAGCAAAATTGGAATAGAAAAGCGCTTTTATTTGATAAAAGAATTGGGGCTATATGTATCGCTCACCGTCAGGGGAATTTCATGAAATTCCCCTGATGGTGGGTGTTTGGCAATTTAATACGTCATAAATATTAGTTTGGTCGCGTGATGGTTCGTCCGCCGGAGTGGCGGATCACCATGGATGTGAGTAGGGAAAAAATCGGTATCCAAACCCCGTGTAGTCGATCGTCATGACGATCGACTACACGGGGTTTGGACAAAATTGCGATAGTGAATCTATTAATCGAAGCTATGTGTGAGATTCGGAAATGAAATAAATCTCCATCATCCGTATTATGGTCGCATGAATGAAGAAAATTTACGTTTAATTTTAGGGCTGAAACTTCGACAGTATCGGCAAAAGAAAGATTTTTCACTAAAGGAGCTGAGTACAAAAACAGGCGTTTCTGTTTCCTATCTCAATGAAATTGAGAAGGGAAAGAAATATCCGAAGGGAGATAAGATTATTGCCCTGGCCAAAGCTTTGGATGTGGACTATGATGAACTGGTATCGCTAAAGCTGGATGCAAACCTTGCTCAGCTTGGAGATTTTCTCTCAACAAACATGCTTCAGAAACTTCCGCTGGATGTGTTTGGAATTGATTCCACCGATTTGATGTCGCTCATGGCCGATACGCCGGACAAGTTCGGGGCGCTGATATCCACATTGCTGGAATTTGCCCGCATGTATGATGTAAAACTGGAACAGTTTTTCTTTACGGTGATGCGGAGCTATCTGGAGAAGCATCATAATTATTTTGACGATTTAGAAAATGAAGCTCAAAAACTCTCGGCGAAATTCTTTGATAACGAGGACGGGCTTCCTGAGATGAGTGAAATTCAACGCGTGCTTAAAGAGGAGTTTTCCTATTCCATCGACTTCAAAACAATTGCAGAAAGCGAGGAGCTTTCCCGATACCGGACCGTCTATCTACCCGAGCATAAAACACTGTTGGTGAATTCAGGTTTGACTTCAGATCAACAGCGATTCGCGCTGGCCAAAGAACTTGGTTACGCTTGGCTGGACATCGAGCACAGAGCGCTTACGTCTTCCTGGCTGGAGGTTACAAGTTTTGAGCACGTGTTTAATAATTTTCAGGCTTCGTATGTGGGTGGAGCATTGTTGATGCCAAAGGATGAGATGCTGGCAGATATTCGCGCGTTGTTCAACCGCAAAGTTTGGGAGCCGGATGCGCTTCAGCAGATGCTTGATAAATACCAGGCCACGCCCGAAATGATGTTCTACCGATGGACGGAGTTGTTGCCCACGTTTATGGGACTCAAACAGATCTACTTTCTGCGGTTTTTCAACGATGATGAGGAGGAGCGCTATCATCTAACCAAAGAGATGCACTTTTCCCGTTTACACAGCCCGCACGGACTCGAATTCAATGAGCACTACTGCCGTCGATGGATTACCCTGAAAGCGCTGATGCAGATGAAGGATCAGAAAAGCGATCCGCCTGATCCCAACGAGGTATTTATTGGTGCTCAGCGGTCAAAATTCTGGAATACGGACAATGAATATCTGAATCTTTCTCTATCGAGATCTCTATCATTAAAACCCGAAACCAATTCGTGCGTTACTATCGGTTTTGCGCTGAATAAGGAAACAAAATCAGCCATCAAGTTTTGGAATGATGCCGCTGTTTCTGTCAGAGAAGTGGGGGAAACATGTGAGCGTTGTGGAATTGAGAACTGTGATGTACGGGCCATCCGCCCTAAAATTCACGAGCGGGAGCAAAAATTTGAGGAAAGTAAACGAGCACTTGTAGAATTACGGGAGAAATATGAGGAAGGGTGAATTTTATAAATCAGATATAGAACACGTTTTCACAACAATTATGAAAACAAGGTTGACCGATTAATAACGTGCGTTTTTCGAACATTCTTACTGGTTTGTCTTCAATGAATTGCCCAATCAACCCTTCGACGGTCGATGCGTTGCTCAAGATGGATTTGAATCCTATTCATCATTTTGTGCCGAGCATCCATGGTGATCCGCCAATCGGCAGAGAACCATGACGAGACATAAGCAGCTAAGGGCAACAAGCTCATTAACCACGTTGTTGAAATATGCATTTCACAATTTAAGAATTCATCTCCAATACAGACCTCTTCTCGCCACCCTTCCCCCGAAGCCTCGGGGAGGATGGATTGGGCTTGCCATCAATAGCACGGCGAAACACTTTATTGACCATTTTTAGAATCGAACTCATATTAATAACATTTATCTTCCCCGCAGATTACTATTTTAACTGCCAAACGAAGTAATTCTTTCCACCCAAATCGCTTATGAATACCACTGAATACCCCTTTTGGATGAAGGGAACGCTCTCACTCATCGGACTAACTCTGCTTGTAATTATTATGAGTTACGGGAAGTTCATCCTCATGCCTCTTTTCTTCGCCGCGTTTATCTCCATGTTGCTCAATCCCATAGTGATTGTGCTGGAGGAGTGGAAATTGCCGCGCTCACTTTCAATTATTCTAAGCCTGATTATGGTGCTGGTGATTTTCGCCGGTATTATCTCCATGATCTCCGTTCAGTTCGTGGATTTTGCCGAGCGCGTTCCGGAAGTGACGCAGCGTCTTAAGAACGTCACCGACACAGGGATTCAGTTTTTGGAGAAGGAGATTGGTGTCACCCCCAAACAGCAGAGTGATTATCTGAATCAGGGCATTAACAGATTGATTGATACAAGTGGTTCGATGGCGACGTCTTTGGTGAGTGCCACCACCAATATATTCACCAACCTGTCGCTCATTCCCATTTTTGTGTTTTTTATGATCTATTACCGGGAGATGTACGCCACTTTTGTGAATATGCTCTTTGAGGGTCGTTCGGAGGAATCAAAAGTGGAAGGCATTCTGGATAATGTGAAGGATGTTTCTCAGAATTATCTCATCGGAATGCTTTCGGTGATGGCAATTCTGGCTTTACTCAACACCACGGGATTGTTTTTGATCGGCATGGATCACCCGTTCTTCTTTGGCACTTTTGCCGCTTTACTGGCGGTGATTCCTTACATCGGAATTATTATTGGAGCACTTCCGCCGTTGTTGTTCGCGCTTCTGCTGGGAGATTCTCTATTAACGCCTGTATTGGTTGTCGCGGTGTTTGGTACCGTTCAGTTTTTGGAAGGAAATTTTATCACTCCACGGATTGTAGGCTCTTCTATCTCTATAAACCCGTTTATAGCCATGATCGCTTTGATCATCGGCGGAGAGATTTGGGGGATTTCAGGAATGATTTTGTTCATTCCATTAATCGGCGTTTTGCGCGTGATCTTTCAGGAGATCGACGGACTGGAGCCGTATGGATATATTTTGGGTGGAGATCCGGAAGAGGAGGAAACGAAATCTGCAAACATGCATCCACCGGATGAGAAAGATAAAAGTGGTGAAGTCGATGATGAGAAAAAAGATGGCGGGGATGAAGAAAAGCCTGAGTCAGATGGGGATCAAAAAAACGTGTAGTCGATCGTCATGACGATCGACTACACGGGTGTTTAAATAATGGGTTTTATTTCTATGCGCTTGTTTTCTCTTTCTTAAAGTGATTGATGATTCCGCCGGCCAGGAGCATCTCAATCTGGCGTCCGCTTAATGTATGCGTGAGAGTATAGGAATTTCCTTTCGTGATATTTTCGATCGTCACATTATTACCCTGCTTAATCTGCTCGCGGACATTTTCCGTTTTCAGCACATCATCCTGATCGATATCTTCATAATCCTCATCTCGCTGAAACTCCAGCGGAATGATGCCGAAATTTATCAGGTTTTGCCAGCCGATCCGGGCGTAGCTTTTGGCTAATACCGCGTGCTGACCCAAATATCTCGGTGCGATAGCGGCGTGCTCACGGCTTGATCCCTGAGCGTAATTTTCTCCCGCTACAACTACGTGTCCGCCGGAGTCATCTCGCAATTTTTTTGCACGGTCAGGATAGGTTTCATCAACAACATCAAGAGTGAATTCACTGATTTTTGGGATATTGCTGCGATAGGGAAGCACTTCTGCTCCTGCCCGAAGAATTTCATCAGTGGAGATATTATCGTCCATTTTGAGTGCTACAGGAACTTCAAAATCTTTCAATTCGTTAAAGTCCGGCATGGTTGATACGTTCGGGCCTTTCTTTAACTCTTTATCAGGATTTCCATTTTCGGGCGGAGCTACGAGCATATCATCGTTGATGATCCAGTTTTCAGGCTCTTTGAACTTAGGATAGCTCATATCGTACAACTTTTCCATATCGCGTGGATCGGTGATTTTGCCCGTTAATGCTGAAGCTGCCGCTGTTTCGGGGCTGACCAGAAATACGGAGTCTTCTTTGGTTCCTGAGCGATCAGGAAAGTTTCTCGGCACGGTGCGCAAGCTGTTTTGTCCCGAAGCCGGTGCCTGTCCCATTCCGATGCACCCGTTACATCCCGCCTGATGAAATCGCGCTCCCGATTGTATGAGATGGAACATCGTGTCAGTTTTCACCAGATTCTCAATAATCTGTCGTGATGTAGGATTGATATCAAGAGATACATCCGCGTCTGCTTTTCTGCCTTTGACAATTTCAGAGGAGATCCAAAAATCTCTGAAACCAGGATTTGCTGATGAACCGATATAGCTTTGATAAATTGGTTCACCTTCCACATCCCGCACTTTTTTGATGTTGCCGGGACTGCTCGGCAGGGCAATCATGGGCTCAAGCGTGGAGAGATCAATCTCGTGATATTCGTCGTATTCAGCATCTTCGTCGGCCAATAGCTCAACCCATTCGTCTTCACGACCATTTTTTGCCATGAATTTCTTCACTTCTTCATCCGCTGGGAAAACAGTTGTGGTAGCGCCCATTTCTGTACCCATATTGGCGATCACATGGCGATCCATTGTTGAAAGTTCTTTCACTCCCGGGCCATAATATTCAATGATTTTACCGGTACATCCTTTAACGTCATATTTCCGAAGCATCTCAAAAACCACATCTTTCGCGCTGACCCAATCGGGTAGTTTTCCGGTGAGTTTTACGCCGAGGACTTCGGGCATTTTCAGATACATTGGTTCACCGGCTATGGCAAAAGCAACGTCGAGTCCGCCAGCCCCGAGGCACAACATGCCCATGCAACCATTGGCGGGAGTGTGACTGTCAGATCCTGCCAGAGTTTTTCCCGGAATGGCAAAACGTTCACCGTGGATTGGATGACTTACTCCGTTACCGGGACGGGAAAACCAGATTCCAAACCGTTCAGCCGCTGATTTTAGAAAAACGTGATCATCCGGATTTTTGAAATCTGTTTGGAGCAGATTGTGATCCACATATTGAACAGAAAGCTCGGTTTTGGCGTGGTCGAGCTCCATGGCTTCGAGTTCGAGCATCACCAGCGTTCCGGTGGCATCTTGTGTGAGTGTTTGGTCGATTTTTAGTCCGATCTCTGAGCCGGGCGTCATTTCGCCTTCAACCAGATGGGAAGAGATTAATTTTTGTGTGACGTTTTGTGGTGAGACCATAGGTAAACGGTTTTTATAAAAGGGTTTACCTATATAAAGGAAAAGAGTGCTGTAATAATTCCTTTATTTATAAATTGCGATAATTCGGATAGTTATTCTTTCCCGATTTACAGTCAAGGGGATTTTGTAAAATTCCTCTGACAGTTGTCTGAAATTTGAGAATAGAGTATTCTAATTCAATTGAAATGTAATTCATGTGGATGGTATGATTGTATCCTTACTTGGTAAGCTTTCGGGGTTAGTGCTCTTTTCGAGACTGAGACAGAGTAGTTTGGCCGCTTTTATTGTGCTCTCATTCTTGCCGTTTCTGGGAGTAATTTGGTTTGACTGGGAACCTATCCACATATTAGCGGCCTATTTTATTGATCGCTTGCTGTATCTCTTATTTTTTCAGATCACCAACATTGGAATGCAAATCCGTGGCAGGAAGAATGGATTAGCCGGCAGGATATTTCGAATCTTTTTTGAACTATTTGTCGGAGGGTATATGCTTCTCGGGCTTCTATTCTTTGTCCTGTCTTTGTCGGGGGATTTTTTTAAAAGCACTACATTTTACTATGAGTTTTTTCAACTCACTGTTGCCATTGCTCTGCTCTATCTTATTCCCTGTGTTCAAACTCTACGTCTGGAATCACCTGAGACATGGAAATCAAAGGATGTGGTACATACTGTTGGAATTGTCCTGCTTTCGGGGGCTGTTTTTATGATTTCATTTGTCGGTGGCGTTATGTTGATTCCCGTTTTTTCCAACTCATTTTTCTCTTCATTCTTCGGTTCAGGATACGGCATCGTAATGTTTCTGTTTGTCCTTCTGCGAATGGTCTCCGACATGCTGTTTTTTAAAATACTCGGAGATTGACAGAGTGTGGTGCCGTGAGGATTTAGAATTTAGCCGATTTCATGATCAGTCAGGGGAATTTCATGAAATTCCCCTGACTGAAGCTGAAACTTGAGAATTCATTAAGCATGAAACCCGTGTAGTCGATCATCATGATGATCGACTACACGGGATGGAATCAAAATGTAAGACAGGAATTCGGTGAAAAATTCTCAATCACAGAAATTGCTGAACTATCATAAATATCCCCATCACCAATAAAAACCACGCAAAAATCTGTTTTAGCTTTTGGTTAGGAATGCGGGTACTCAAGTATTTCCCGACAAAACTACCCGCAATTCCAACCAGACTGAAAATACCAACCAACTCCCAATTCACAGACAGATTCAGGGTTTCAAGGACATCGGTATATTTGTAAAATCCGGCTGCGCTTTTCATAGCTATAATTCCCAAACTTGTGCCGATGGCAAGATGAATGGGGAGTCCGCCCAGAAGAACAAGAGCGGGGACAATCAAAAATCCACCGCCAACGCCTACGAGTCCGGTAAGCACTCCAACCACAGCGCCTTCGGAACCAATTTTTAGCGCCTGGATGAGATTTAGTGGTTGTTTTGTCTGTGTTTTATGGATCAGCGTTGTCTTACGAAGCATCATCATGGCGGCAAGCAGCATCACAACAGAAAAAATAATCATCTGTACGTGTGAGCTGATATATTCTGCCAGCCAGGCTCCGCCGTAGGTTCCCAACATTCCGGGGATCCCAAATAGAAAAAACGAAGGCCAGTGAAACTGTTTTTTCGCGATAAACGGAATACTTCCCACAAAGGCGATCACTCCCACAATTCCCAGCGATTCGGCGATAGCCACTTTTTCGTGTTCGCCCAGAAGATAGATTAAGATGGGAACGGTTAATATTGATCCGCCGGAACCGAGCAGTCCGAGGGTGACTCCAACAATAAGAGCTCCTATGAGTGCAAGTTCCATATGGCGAATTGATTAAATGTGGAAGAAAAAAGAGAAGCCGGTATATCTCGGGCAGAGAGTAACCAATAATTGGTTGAACCGGCTTCCTGAAAAGCTAATTGAGAACAATCGATCAATCTTTGGTTAGCAGTGACGGATCGATCTGTTTGATATCATCGTGAATGAGCACCACATTATATCCTTTTTTTGCTAAAAGTGCGGTGGCTACAGAAGCTCGTCCGCTTGCCTCGCAGTGAACATAATATCGTGTGTTAAGGTCAAGTTCTTCGTATCGGTCGAGTAACCGTGTATGGGCGATATGCCGAGCGTTTTTAAAATGCCCGGTTTCATCCCATTCTGACCTTTTTCGAACGTCAAGAACTTTGCCGTTTTCAGGATTATTGGGATTAAACTCACTAAATTTCACCGTGGGGATTGACGATGTGTGATCTTTCTCAGCCTGATGAATCCACTCGGTAAATGCCTGTACATCAACAAATCCGATTACGTTATCCAGGCCAATTCTGACTAAATCCCTTACCGCTTCTTCAATATGTGCGGAATGGATGATGAGAACGATCTGCTCTTCAGGCTTGATATAACTTCCGGCAACGGTATTAAATGCTTTATTCCAGGTTGAAAGCAGCGAATTTTTGAGATGAAGATGCATGAATTCGTCAATACTTCGGGTGTCGAGAACAGTAATATCATCCCGATCAATCAATTCTTCAGGCTGCATCGCTTTTGGAGCAGGAAGTTCTCCAAGCACATTAATTCCATCTCTGTTTACTTTTTTCATCCGGGCAAAGTAAAGCGGAGGCTCAGGCTGCCCATCGAGGATAAAGTTGATAAACTCTTCTTCACTGTCGGCGAGTTTTATAGCTGTACTTACAACTTTTTCGTAGCCAACGGTAGAATCGGGAACGGCTCCCAGGGCTTTTCCGCAGGCGCTTCCGGCACCGTGGGCGGGCCAGACCTTCATATAATCGGGGAGATCTTTGAAAAACTGAAGCGATTGAAACAGGCGTTGAGCGGATGGTTTCATAGCGCCCGCTTGTCCCGCGGCTGTTTCCAGCAGGTCGGGGCGGCCAACATCACCAACAAAGACAAAGTCGCCGGAGAGAAGTCCCATGGGCTTATCGGTAGCTGCTCCGTCCACCAGTTCGTAACTGAGGTGTTCGGGTGTGTGTCCCGGAGTGTGAACGGCTTTCAGGCGGATATTTCCAATCGTAATCACATCATTATTGTGGAGAAGCGTGTGGACGTAATCGGAATCCTTCAGCCAATTGTATTTCCAGTCAGAATCACCCTCATCAGAAGCGTACACGTGAACTCCACGTTCGGCCATCTCCTGAAGTCCCGATACGTAATCGGCGTGAATATGGGTGTCTGCCGCCGCAACAAGTTTAAGATTCTCACGTTTAGCAAGAGTGAAATACTGATCCACATCGCGCATCGGATCAATAATAATGGCTTCTTTGCTTTTTTGACAGCCGATTAAATAGGCATATTGCGCAAGCTTGGGCTCAAATATTTGTTTGAAATACATGCGATAAAGTGTTAATTGATATTCGTATATAATAAGTCTGATCAGCTGATTGCCCGCCACCCGATTGGACTTTTGACTATCAGCTACGTCAGAATATACAAAGGTTGTGATAACTTGTAAATACAAGTATTGAAAATATTCACTATATTGTTTTTTGTCATACAGAAACAGACGCAAAAGATTCGACTATTTAGAAATGTTAACCATGAGTAACGATATCAGGGAAACTGTAAAGGAACTATTAGACAAGGTTTTAGACCATTTGAAAGGTTTTCTTGATGGTTCTGAACAATCTTCTGAGCCTGAATTAATTCCCATTCCCGTCCGAAACGATGATGAGGGGAAAGTTTATTATCACGGATGATTTTCTAAACACAAGTCGGTGAAGTTGTAATTACAAGAATCAAAAAAGCATGAGAAAAGAACCTCTTCATAAAAAGATCAGCGATGAGTTGCGCTCACACATTCACGAAGGTGCGCTGGCGGTGGATGAAAAAATCTCTTCAGAAAACGAACTTTGTGAACAGTATGAAGTCTCCCGATTGACCGTTCGCAGGGCTTTGCAAACTCTCGAACAGGAAGGATTGATCTATCGGTGTCAGGGATTGGGCGCATTTGTGAAAGATCAGCAGGGAGCAAAAGAACTTGTGCATCTTTCCGATTTTGAGGAAGATATGATCGGCGCAGGACTGAAACCTTCATCCGTGGTTGTGCAGAAAGGAATAGTGACACCTGATGACGACATTCTCAAGAAGATGAATCTCGAGCCGGGAACAAAAGTGTATAAACTCGACAGGTTAAGATTGGGAAATGATCATCCCGTGGCCTACGACACCACGTGGCTGCCTATTATGTACGGTCAGTTGATTGATGATGAGGATATGAACACAACGACTATATATAAGGTGTTGGAGCAAAAATATCAGATTCAGATCGAATCGGGGAAGGTGAGAATGGAGGCGGTTTTGCCTGATAAGTTTGTCTCGGAACAGCTTGATGTAGAGCCCTCTGCGCCGCTTATGATGTTTCGCCGTTACTCTTTTGCCCGCGGGAGTAAACTCATCTATTATCAGGAGCGCTATATGCGTAACGATAAAATGGCGTACGAAATACAGATGGAGCGCTCGGAAGAAGATGTGGATAAAAATGGCCCGCTTCCGCTGAAAGGTGTAAAACCTGTGTTTGATTAATAGATAAAACGGTTAATATGACTTATGGATGCTGTTTATGAGTCATTTGGAATTTCTATGAGATAAACCGGCCCGATCGAAATTATCAAACAGATGTACATGTTATGATAAATGAATCATTAAATAAAAAACGAAGATTCATTTATGAGTACAATCAATCAGGAGACACTTAAAGATTATACAGCCGATCTTTTATCGTTAGAGCAACATCTGCTGAATGCAGTTAAAAAGCAAAAAGGCTCATCTAAGGTAGATGACAATCGTGCCTCTGAATTTTTTCACAATATTGACAAGGTGATCACTGAACATGTGAATCATCTGGGGCAAATACTCGACCGCCTTGGCGCAGAAACTAAAAGTGAAATAAAGACTAAAATTGCTTCCTTCACCGGATCAGTTGCCGGACTGATCGATTCCGTCAGAGACGACGTAACATCTAAAATGATACGTGATGATTATACGGCCTTGAGTATGGTAGCTATCTCATATACCATGTTAAATACTGTTGCACGTGCCGCAGAAGATGAAGAATTGGTAAATGTGACAGAAGAGCATTTAGGACACATCACCCAATTAATAACAAGCACCAGTCGCGTAATACCTTTTGTGGTATCAGGTGAATTATTGGACGATAGTACGAAAGCAGAAGAAATTGCAAAGGCATCCCTTGAGGCCACACAGGAAAAATGGGAAGGAGAGCATATAGAAGAAGCACCGGAACTGGTCTGAAAATGAGATAAGCTGAAAAAATTTCCAATCACGATAATTACAAAAAGCTCCGTTTATCAGCGGAGCTTTTTTACTGTAAAACCAAATCGGTTCAGATCAATATAGTCACCACATAAATTCAGGATATTAGGGCGGATAATAACTGTAACCTAAACAAAAAAAGGACGGCAAAGACCGTCCTTAGAGAAAAGTTTCCCGAAAGAAATTTAAGTGAAATATGTTCTGAAGAGTTCAGAGGTTGGAAAAGTTATTCTATTACTACTTTCCTGTCTTACACGTTTTTATACCAAATGGCGCATACAGCGGACAGAAACTTACGAGGCTGGTAAGCAGAAAGATAGCGGCAAACACCATCAAAACGATCCCGAGTGTTCCGGTGATGACGTCAGTGAAATAGAGTGCTGCTACAACTACGGCGATGACAGATCTGATGAGCCGGTCAGCATTTCCCATGTTCTTATTCATAATGATACCTCTTTGTGAGTTTAGATTGTTGATTTATCAAAATATAACAGGATAAAGAGAGCGAGTCAGTGACTTTAGTCACATTACTCAGAAAAAATTATTCCCTGTGATGTCTGTTGTAAAATCCTCTCGTTTTCGAGCTTCTTAAGAATTCTGGAAATGACCTCGCGTGATGTTCCTAATTCGTTTGCAATCACTTTGTGTGACATATTAATGGATGATTTTCCGGTCACTCTCATGCGGTCTTTTAAAAAAGTAATGAGTCGCGTATCGAGTTTGTCGAACAGGAGATGATTGATCGTTTCGAGCAGCTCTGAGTAGCGAATGTTGAACAGGTCAAAGAAAAGTGTGTTAAAGCGCGGGTGTTGATCTATTAATCTTTCGGCCAGTTCAATTGGGATGAGGAGTGCTTTTGTCTTCGTTTCGGTCACGGCAAAAATTCGGCTTTTCTCACGTTTCAGCGCAGAGGCAAACGACATTGTGCAGCTTTGTTTGCTTTCTATGTAGTACAGAAGAAGTTCTTTGCCTTCATATAGCGAAAACACTTTGATTAATCCCTCAATTACAAAAGGAACAGCCGTTACGTACTGATCTTTGCGCAGAATCTCAGTATCAGATTCAAATTCTTTGTAGATGGCTTGTTCGCTGATGTCTTCAATAGCGTCGGCCGTGAGAAATGGAAAAAGGACAGAGATGTAATTGTGCGGAACAGTCATAAAAAATATGAGATAGCTGTTTGAAAGTATGTTCAATATAAAAGGTTCTGTGTTGATTTGTGGTCATGGGTTAAACCGCAACTTTGCAGATATTAAAAACTCAATCGATGAGCATATTAATAACGGCTAAACACATTTTTTATTTATGAACAACCGTTCAGATTTTTGTTGAAATAAGTATTTGTATTTAATAAATTTATAATTAGGGTTTAAACAAGTAATTCCATTTATACTAATTTAACACTTCATTATGCGAACACTACTATTAGTCACTCTTATAACACTTTTTGGTTGTTTTAATTTCGATGCCGTCCAGGCTCAAGCAGAATCTGATTCGACCTTGGAAAAATCTTTTCTATTTCAAATCGGAAGCAATTTTAAACCCACAAATTTTAACGGAGCTACATTTGCGTATCAGAAGAAGGTTGATCCCCAGACATCAAACAGATTCTATTTTCAGCTAAATGGTAACTACACCACAGATGATCAGAACAGAGATATTCATATTGACAACTTTAGTCAACCCGGATCCGACACTGTGATAGTTGACCAGGTGGATGAGGTTGATAGTGACGATGTGAGTATCGATTTTACAGTTGGAGCAATCCGGATTAAATATCAACCGTTTAATGAGAATATCAGGTATTACGGGGGTGTGGGAATTGCAATTGATTATTCGTTCAGTCATTTCAATAGATCAATTGATGCGGATAATACACAACAAAGAACAGGTACTTCTTTAGTTGAAGCGAATATTAAGCAAGAGAGAGATGCAAGTGCTCATGTTTTTGGTATTGGACCTCTGCTCATTACCGGGGCGGAATACTATTTAACGGATAACTTATTTCTGTTGGCTGAATATGGATTGCAAGTTCGCTACGAACGCAGTTTTCAGGATTCGCAGCTTTCGGAACAAACGATTCAGAACGGAAGCATGACCAGCGATGAATTAGAAAGTGATGAGCGCACTACAAACTCAGTTATCATCGACAGTTTTCCGGTTCGTTTTGGGCTCAGGGTTAATTTTTAAGATGGTGTAGATTATTGGCTGAAATCTGAATCAGGCCCACTGCTCTCCTGGCAAAAAGTAGCCAAAGGCTAAAAACTCAATTCAGGAGAGCTGGCTCCGCCGACAATATGTTTGAAAAGGGAAAAAATGAACCGGCGGAGACTGAGAGGACGAGATGGAGCTACCATGATAGCAATGGTTTGAGCTTTTTTTGATACTCGTCGGTTAAAATGCGCCATTGAAGAATGTTCAGCCTCCTCGCACAAACTCTTCAGGCTCGAATTTTACTACCGTGTGTTGAGGCTACTCCGTAGCTTTTTGGAGATAGAGCCTCGTGCAAATAATTAACTGGTATTAAAATATTGCAATGAATGTCGCAATGCCCACTGCTCTTCTGGCAAAAAGTAGCCAAAGGCAAAAACGTAATTCAGGAGAGCTGGCTCCGCCGTCAATATATTTGAAAAGGGAAAAAATGAACCGGCGGAGACTGAGAGGACGAGATGGAGCGAATTCGATGGAGATAATCTTGATTGTGAATTAAATGGCGATCATTCTCAACGGTTGATATAAGTTCTTTCTGAAACTCGTCGGTTACATCTTGCTCTTGAAGAATGTTCAGCCTCCTCGCACAAACTCTTCAGGCTCGAATTTTACTACCGTGTGTTGAGGCTACTCCGTAGCTTTTTTTGTGACAAAGCCCCTTGCTAATAATTAACTGGTATTAAAATATTGCAATGAATGTCGCAATGCCCACTGCCCTTCTGGCAAAAAGTAGCCAAAGGCAAAAACGTAATTCAGGAGAGCTGGCTCCGCCGTCAATATGTTTGAAAAGGGAAAAAGCGAACCGGCGGAGACTGAGAGGATGAGATGGAGCGAATTCGATGGAGATAATCTTGATTGTGAATTAAATGGCGATCATTCTCAACGGTTGATATAAGTTCTTTCTGAAACTCGTCGGTTACATCTTGCTCTTGA
>Ga0306910_1000396_pt1 | contig 22063 bp, 19 predicted proteins | sample AntRauMFilla2698_FD_190438 | JGI IMG/M metagenome (GOLD analysis project Ga0306910, IMG submission 190438) | Saline lake microbial communities from Rauer Islands, Antarctica - Metagenome Filla 2 #698 (v2) (version 2) | ecosystem: Environmental > Aquatic > Non-marine Saline and Alkaline > Saline ... | reverse complement strand
CGGACGCCTCGCGTAACCGCGTCATCGTCGCGCCAGGCCATCGCCCCCCCCTCAAAGACTCTCACCGTGTTTGAGTACCAGCGCCCCCCCACGCGGTCCGAGGCGTGCACGTAGTACAGGCCGGGGTGGTGAGGCCCGGGGCGCTGTGTATTTCGTCTGCGGGTGGGCGCTCCCCGCGGGCACCACTCTACAGCACCGCCGGCCCTAAGGGTAAGGACGTCCCCTCGGCGGCCGCGTGCCCCCGACAGGTCCAAGCACGTGCGGTAATACTCTACGGGCCCCGCGTCACGCGTACACGCCGTCCACAGCGTCCCACCGTGCCTCTCCCCCTGTTGCACCCACAGCATGGACCCGTCAGCCCGCGTGACGCCGTCCGCCGACCGCTCCCACGAGCCGGGACCCTGCACCGTGTAGACTCCGTTCCTGTCCCGCCGACTTTGCCCGGTCACGGCCACGCGGTCCCCCGCCTTGGCGGCGATGCCGTCGACAAGGGTAGGGAGTATGTTAAATTTGATTTCTTCCGTAACCATGAGTTTGACAGGTGGGCACATGAAGTGTAGGGGGTGGGGGTGCCGCCCCCCCCCACACAACACAACGACCATGCTAACCACCAGTACCAGCAGCCCCATCGCAACCGGCACCCACATCGCAGATGGTGTTTTTGTTACGCGCTCTGCTGCAGATATACGCGAGTGTACGCGTCAAATCAGCATTGTCCGCGCTTTGACCACCATCTCCGCTTGAGAGTGGGCTATCAAGCAGAGCTTCCGCGCCAAGTCCGTGTGTTTGGCGACCTCGGCATGCCTCCGCTCCCTTTCGAACATGTTCCTCCGCTCCCTGTCGAACATGTTCGCCACGCGCGTGTGGTGCATGATCAGGGAGATGAGCAAGTACTGCAAAATCGCGTCACGCCCCCCCTCCAATTCTCGGCACCTACCGGCCGGCTCCCAGCGGTCGTTCACTCCGTTGCGGTAGCACCCCGCCATGAGCTCGTGGGCTGTGTGGCCCTCGGGAAGTTTGAGAAGCTCTCCCCGCTTGTGCAATACGGACGCGTCGTACCCGTTGAGCTTATGGTACAGTATCACGCACCCCTCAGGGCCGCACCAGCCGTAGATGAGGTCGACAAAGTCCCGCCAAGTCAGCAACATGGGCACCTTGAACCGTGCCTTGTCCAGGTCACCGCAATGATCGCTGGAGAGCGTGTTGTCCGACATGTACTCATGTTGACGTCTCAGGATCTGCATCACCGCCTGACACAAGGTAGCGATCGTGCTGATCGCCAGCATCACCTTCTTGAACTCACCGGCGATGCTGTGACTTTTTGCCATCAACATGTAGTTATGGGCCGTCACCGCGTACGCAAACCGATGAGCGCCCTGCACATCACCCTCAGGCCACGGGTACGGGTTATCATACACCCTCCTCACCAACTCGTCAATGGGAATCTTGTTCTCGCTCTCAATGTCCGCGATCTTGTTTCCCGTTCTCTTGTAGAAGAGAATAATAAGCATTAGGCTGCCCATGTCCCGACCCTCCTTGGCGATCATTTTACGCCAAGCATTAGTACCCTCGCCCGCCATGGAGAGGAGAGAGGAGAGAACAAAGGTTGAGAAAATGGAAGGATGGCTGTGACTGTCTCCAACATTGAAGGTTGTTCCATCGATTTCGCAAAGATTGAAGGTTGTTCCATCGATTTCGCAAACATACGCTACGGTCACGTGCGGGCCTCCATGGTACCCTCTTGTTGAGAGAGCAAGTCGAGATCGTGTGAAGCCTCCACTTATGTAGTCGTCAGCGGTGACTGATCCACTTCCACAGGCTTTACTTTCCCTCCCCCCTCCTCTCCCTCTCTCTCTTCACCGCGCAATCAAGACAGCCCTGCTCCGCATTGCTGCGAATCACGGCCTTGAGGATGTAGACCTTATCGTTGACAGAGACGATGAGGTTCGCCTGGCCATAGGTACGCGTGCTCCATGTCCACTTGACGTGAGTCACCTTGCCCTCCATGACCTTCTGTGTGTAGATGGGCTTGCCGGGAAGATGGGTGCCACCTGTCGCCCACACTTGCACGTTCCCCCGGCTGTCTCCAGTCACCATCCACTCCCCACAGCGGGACATGTCGATGGAGGTGAACACGCGGTCGTCATCCAAGGTGGCTACGGCAAAGCAGCCCTGCTCACCCTCTGCATCCTCGTCCTCCCCAGCCATCACCACAATCCCCAGAACCTTCTTTTCGCACGCTGAAACGGCGATGATGTGACCCCCACGGGACCCAAACAGCGGAGAGTCCTTCATGACACCATCAAGCTTGGGGCGGGCATGCTCGGTCACATTGTTACCGTCGAACATACGCATGCGATTCTCATCATCCACAGACGCAAAGTCTCCATCGATCGACCAGCATATGTACCGCACGCGTGAGTCGTACTCCCGCATCGCATATGCCGGGCACTTCCTGGTGAACACCATCAAATAGACCCCACCTTCGGTCAGGCCAATGGCCAGCCCCTCCCCCGACGGGGACCACTTCATAAACGAGGCGTAATGGCTAAAGGTCCTCGTCAGCAACATGTTACACGCGGATGTGTCGCACACGTCGAAGATGCGCACGGTGGAGTCGTCGTATCCGACAGACAAGATGTCGCGTCCGAAGGAACACTCCGGAGACCACGCAATGGACTGAGCCTTGTACTCGACCTCCATCGGGAGGGTTCTAGTCTGCTTGAAATCGTCCTTGTGGTGGTAAATGCCCACCCGTCCACCGAAACTGAGGGGTCCTCCTTCGATGACGGCCAAAGTGCCTTTAGGGGACCATGAAGCAGCGTGGGAGTGGGGGATCCGTGCGACCACGCTTATCGGCTCACCGTTGATTCGGTACACGACGGTGTTGTACGAACCACTCTGTTTGGTCGAGCACACGATGCTCACGTACAATCGATCCCGCGAAACGGCCACCTCCTGCACTGTGACCTCCTCGACGAGGAGGTGGTAAGGCTTCTTCTGCTCCTTGGTATTGCTTTTGTATCGCTTCGACGTCTGCCGTCCCGTGCGCTCCTCGGGGGGACGCTTCAACATGAGAGGGGTTGTCTATGCGCTCAGGTCAATGGACACTATTATCTCAGAAGCGACTCTATCGCAAACGCCACTAAAAACAACGCTAATGTTATTAATTATTATGGTTTCCTGCTCACCGGCAAACACGCGGTGAGCAGCATACCGCTTTCGCTGTCAATATCGCGACCGCCCCCGGGCGGCCTCACGCCCCTCCCCTCACCCGTTCACGTGTTCCAATGTACGGCACAACGGGACCCATCAGCGAGGCTAGGCCCACGGCGGCCGACGTCGAGGATACGGCTGCGCTGGTTGAGGTGTTGAAGGAGAGTGGAGTGTACGAGAGTGTAGAGGCCACCGAACACAGGGAGGCAGTCCTCGCGGACTTGACGCACGTCGTCCTACAGTGGTCCATGAAGGTCATCGAGACGAAAGGGCACCCCAAGGACGTTGCCCGAAACTGCGGGGTCCGACTGCACACGTTCGGATCTTTTCGGCTCGGCGTGCATTCCCCGGGGTCGGACATTGACCTCCTCTGCCTGGTCCCCTGCCTGATTGGCTGTGAGGACTTTTTCGGAACCCTTCAAGGGGCGCTGGGGAAGGACGAGAGGGCCACCCTCCTCACGAGCGTGGAGGACGCCTACGTCCCGGTTATGAAGATGGTGTTTGACGGCGTGCACGTGGACATGCTGCTGGCCCGTCTTCAAACGCCTACCATCCCCCCCCACCTCAACATCTACGACGACCGCCTCCTGAGGGGCCTGGATGACCGCAGCGTGCGGTCCCTCAACGGCTGCCGCGTGACCGACGCCGTTTTTCGGCTAGTGCCCGACGCCCAGAACTTTCGCACGACGCTCCGTGCCGTCCGCCTGTGGGCCCGTCGGCGAGGCGTGTACAGCAACGTGCTGGGACTGCTCGGCGGCGTCTCCTGTGCCATCTTGGTGGCCCGCGTGTGCCAACTGTACCCCAACGCGCTGCCCAGCGTCCTGTTGCGCAAGTTCTTCAGGCTGTACGTGGCGTGGGAGTGGCCCCTGCCGGTCACACTGTGTGACATCCAGCAGGTGGACTGCCAGGAACGACCCGTGTGGCACCAATCCCAGCGGTGGGCCCAGCGAGACCTCTTTCCGGTCATCACCCCTGCCTTCCCTGCGGCCAACACCATGCACAACGTGTCACGGTGCACCATGCGCCTGCTGCTGGCCGAGCTGCGCCGCGGGATGTCCGCCACGGGCCCCGCGGTGGCGCGCCCCCCCCGAGAAACGTGGGGGGGGCTCTTCGCACCAACTGAAATCTTTTTGCAGCACCACCGGTACCTGTGTCTGGACGTCTTTGCGCCGTCGGAGGACTCGCAGCGTGCGTGGGTGGGCTTCGTGGAGAGCCGGCTGCGGCACCTCCTTATCGTTCTGGACGGGAACGAGTCGTGCCGGACGGGGGCCGTTGCGGCCGTTCCGTACCCCACGCCGTTCGCCCACCCCGAGACGCGGGCGCGGCCGTACCAGCACACGTTTGTCATTGCTCTCGACGTGGATGAGGGGAAGTTGAACATGGTCAGGCGTCAGAAGCGGCTCGACCTCTCCCTCGCCTTGGGTATATTTAGGGACAAGGTGATCGCCCCCGCCAACCCCCCCAGCCCGCTCAAGAACTTTGACGTGCGCGTGTGCCGCCCCCGCGACCTGCCCGAGTGTGTGTTTTTGGACTCCCGACGGCCGCGCCGCGCTAAGGGGCGGAAGAGGAAACGAACGGGCGGGGAGGGGGACAGGTGCAAGTTGGGTCACTGATGTTTACAAAAGTAAGTGGTTGAACGCGGACAAGTTTCGATGGAGGGGGGAGGAATCCCGCGCCCCTACCGCACGCTGAGCTCGCCGAGATCGGCCTTCAGCCGCGACATGTACGACACGTCGGGGTAGCCGTTACCCGCAATCCCCCCCCTCCGCCGCGCCTTCATCTCGATCCCGTTGATCACCACCGCGTCGTTGCGTGACGTGGTCGGGTTCCACCCGATCCTGAACAGCAGCTGCCTGTTCCACGCCACGCGCAGCAGCCGCGCCACCTCCTCCCCCTCCGAGTTGTCCGGGAGGAAGGTTTGGAACGTGAAGGGCGCGAAGCACTCCCCCGGGAGGGGGTCGTGCAAGGACTGCGCCCCACCAGCCACCGTGAACGTGATCACCAGGGTGCCGCAGGACTCGTTTCCCGGTAGGGGGGTGGGGTCGCTGACGACGCTCATGTTGCTTCCCTCCGTCTGCGGCTGGTAGCCGGTCACGTGAATGAGGGGCTTCCGGCACAGGGGGCATATGGGGTTCGCGGTCAGCCACTCCTTGATGCAGCCCATATGAAATATGTGGTCCTCGCACGGGCGGGGGCGCACGGGGAGGTGATCGGTGCCGGGGGGGACTGACGCGCGTTCGGTGGTGTACGACTCGGGCCATAGGCTCTCAAGACATATGCTGCACGCCGCCCCACTAGGGAGCACGTCGACGTCCATTATGAACAGTATGTCCTGGAGCCGGGCCGATGACTTTCGGCACTCCACGCGCCCGCAATCCATGTCGTAGCCACCCACGGCCGGGGATGCCCGCGCCCTCGCCGCGGGGCGCACGACCTGAAGGACGTTCCTCATGGACTGTATGAGGGGGTGGGTCACCCCTCTGCGCGCGCCTCTGGCGGATACGCGAAATAATGCCCTCCTGCGGTGCGCGGCGTTCATTCACCCTTGCCTTTCTTGTTTATTTGTACGCTTTACTTAAAGTCAACGTTTGCAGCATTGTCAACGTCCGCGGACGGTTGCGGTCCCGCCCCCCTCCCTCCCAACTCTACCGGCGGCTTCCCCCAAACGGGGGCGTTGACCACGAAAATGCTTGTCAGAACAAACATGTTCAGACAGATGGAGACGATGGAGCCGGTGATGTGGACCGAATCGTTGCGCATCAGGGCGTACGCCAAGTACGATATCGCGACCGCCATGTGCATGGTGATGGCCACAATCGACACACCCTTGGAGGTGCCACGGGTCAGAATGTAGACGCCGCTCACAATCAGCCACGAAAATCCCAGCACCGACAGGGTCTTCAGGTACCTGTGGTAGGTCTTACCCATTTCGTTGTCCCCTAGGTACTGCACGCCCGCTGTGCCCATGGGGCTGTGTTTCTATACTACCGCCACCACACCTTTACACATTACAGCATACACTTTCCATTGCAATATCTCGTCCCCCCCACCGGGGGGCGCGGCCGCCACCCCCCGCCAAAGTTCCCCCACCCCCCATGAAACTTACACAGTGGACCCCTCGTGACGGGGCCGGCCCCCAGCACCACGCCCTCATTACCCCCCGCCCCGACAAGGGGGTGCGGTGGGCCACACAAATAGCCAACGAGCTTCGGTACACCGCACTGTTTGTGCTCACGGGCTCCAGCACCCTCGCCATGGCGTGGGGAGACGCGGGGGCCCCCCTATTTGTGTGGGAGTTGCACAGACTGGACATGCTGGCCAAGGCCTGCAGGGCAGTGGAGAAGGCGAGCGAGAACCACGAGATTTTGCTCGTCATCCATGACCTGAGCCCAACGCTTACGCACGACTCGGTCTTTATCACTCAGATGTACGGGCTGTGCGCGCACAGCCTGACGGTGCTCCGCCCGCAGCAGCCGTGCCCGCAGCGCGAGGTGCCGTACCCGGCGTGCCTGAGGACCATGGCCACGTGGTGGTTGTGCGCGCGGTGGCAAACCGACGTGTACCCGCTGGAGTGCTACTTTCCGCGGGAGTCGAACGAGGGCGTCGCGAGGTTGCTGGACATCCTGGCGCACACGTACCCTGAAACGGTCGTTAGCCACAGCCTTAGGGCCTACAGCCTTGTGGGGGACGAGAGGCCCCAGCTGAAGCTCCCGGACGCCCAGAGGGCGTACCAGGTTCGCGCGTCCCGCGCCGCGGTCCCCCCTGATCGCACCTAGACCACACTCATCTCCATCTCCGTACCCCTCGGGGCGGCGCGGTCCGCCGACCCTGCGCGGCCCCCGCCATCCCACCTGCGCGAGAACCACCACGACAGAAGGAGTGCGAACGCCAGAGCCAGCATAATCACCATGACGACGTCCGCCGAAATCATCGCGAAGCCGGTAATTTCTCTTTGTTTTACGGTACCCCCACACCCTTTTCCAAACCTGCCAGATCTGTCTTGCCCGTCAGCCCGTAGACGCGCTTGAAGGTTTCCGTCAGGTCGTGAGTGGTAACGGTGCCGCACGTGACGGGGACCACGGGACCCTCTGCGAAAGATACAAACATAAGGTTCGCGAGTTCGCCCCCCCCCCCCTCGTCACCACCCACCCGCGTGTCCACCACACCCCCCTGCACGCCGCGCACCAGCAGGGGGGGATACACGGTCAGCTTTCCCGGCTCTCGCTGACGGGGCGCGACGATCTTGGCCACGCGACCCTGGTACGCGCGCGCCAACTCTGCGGACCGGAAGCACTGCTCGAATAGCGTCAGGGGCTTGCCGAACGCTGGGTTGCGGCGTGCGTTGGAGCGCGCCAGTACCGCGCCCCCCATGCAGGACTCATGCCCCACGCCCGCCGACTGCAGCTGCTGGGCAACGGTGGTGAGGGGGCCCTGGTACTCCACGTCGTGCTCGGGAATTCCGTACTGCTCCCGCAGCTTATTCCCCTCCACCGCCACCAGACTGTAAAGGTTGTCCATGGCCACGGGGTCACTCTCCTTCACCGCCTCCGTCATAAGCGCCTGCAGCGTGCGCTTCGTCTGACTGCTCGACACGTCCGCGTGGGCGGTCACTTGGTGGGCGGGAAACACGTCAGGCATGGGTTTATTCACCGTGCGTGCCGCACCAAATTTGGGGCGCGGGGAACGGCTACTTGCGATGCGCGTTTTCGCGCACACGGCGACCCGCCCCAACCAGCCTATCGTCGGTCAGGTACTCGCTGTCCACGCCGCTTTCGAGGCCGTGGGTGTACCACGCCTTGAGACAGAGGTTGGAAACGCCCCCTCGCCCGTAACCCCCCCCCATGTAACCTCTGACGCGCATGAACCCCATGGTACTCGCATCGTAGTGCGGCGACCCGGTAGGGTAGACAGGGGTTACGCGCCTGGGCCGCCACGAGACACCATCGTCCGTAACGTCGTAAGCGCACCGGTACATGCGGGCATGGGCGCCCGCGGTCGGGTAATGCGCGTGACTTCCACGGGCGACGTAGACGCGCTTGTGGTCCTGCCGGCCTTCGTCCCCCTCCAGCACGTCCGCCCTGTAGTACATTTCGGCGCCGTGCCTCGACAGGTAGCACCCCAGCAGCTCATAGGAATCATCGTCCCCAGGGAGGAGCTCCGCGGTCACGTGCTCAATGTCAGCCTCGTGCTCGCCCATCCAGAGGGTACCACCCAGCACGGCCGTGGGCCCGTTGTACGCGTAAAACGGGACGAAATGAACCAGCACGTGGCCACTGGACCGCACCCGACTTCCGTACACAAGAATAGGCACGTCCATGTCCAGATCTTCCGTGCGGCACCCTTTGATGATAGGGTTATCCCCCCCCCCACGAATGGCAAGGTTGTAGCGCCGGTCCGGGGCGTTGAGATGGCGACCGTCCACACCCTCCTCTAAGGAGTGGTTGGTGAGGGGGCCTGCCATCACCGCAGCCTTGGACTCACCATCCACGAGGTCACAGGCCTCCAAGTACGACTCCATGTCGCACGGGAAGTACATCTCGCTCGTGTGCAACACAAAGGTGGGCATGAATCTGGAGGCCGCGTACACGAGATCGAACGGCATCAGTTCGTCCATGCGCGGAAATGTCTGTGCGCGTTGCTTGTGTACGTACACATCGAAGCATTGACGTCAGAAATGTGACACGAACTAAAAAAGATCGCAATCGATAGGTAGAGAAACGACAGGCATGGACGCTTCGGGATGCGATAACACGTACGAGTTGATGGTTCGCAGCAAAGGCAGGCATTTCAAAAACCTTTTCTTTCAGCGGGTTATCGTCATTCAAGACAATGCTTCGATCACATTGATTTCCACTGACCCCGAGGGGTATAGCAAAAAAGACGTAACAAACATACCCGATCAACACAGTATGGGGACATATGCGGATGTACTCAAAAACATCACTCAAGTACTGCAGGGAAAGGATGTGCCAAAGGAAGTGCAACAGTACATCAAGTGCCTTCCTGAGAAGAGCGAAATGACTGTAGGTACCAATAACGTGTATGAAGGCATGGCCTTCGGCACTGGCTCACAAATCGTATTTGTGATGACCCGGGACGAGGAAGATTCTTGGAGTAACGATTTGTTTGAATGGACGGTGCCCCCCCAGCACTCGGCCGACTTGAGTGAACTTGTGGGTGATGGGAAACTCAGACGCTTGGTGAGGAGATTGTTGAGTAAGCAGGGTCTGCCCGGCAGGGAAATTGTGGATATTGACGATGTGGATATTGACGATGGTGATTCCACTGCCAGTGATTCCCCTTCCAGTGACTCCATCGATGATGACTTCACGGACACAGGATGGAAGCCCGTCACCGTGAAGCAGGAGCCCGACTCGAATAACTCGTCTGTTGCTAGCTTGGACTCGAGCCCTGCCCCGTCGTTGCAGGATGACTCGTCTTCCAGCGTCACTGACAGCGATGCCATAAGCGTCAGCAGCAACGATACCGTGGACTTGAAAACTCCCCCCGCGCTGGAGGGGAGTGCGCGAGATGCTGCGACCTTCCCGAGTGGGGGCCATGGGTACGCATGTGCACGAGCGTGCATGGCAAAGTGCCGTGCATCCGCGCGTGATGACGACCTTGACAGCATGAATGAGAGTGAACTGACATCCTACATTTCTAAGCAGAGCGGTAATGCGACAGTGAGGCGAGTCAATTTGGACAAGTCGCAACTGCTTGGAATCGCGCGGCGCTACCAGTTCCCTAGTAGGCGCACGCGTTCCTCCGCCGTCCCGCGGGGTCCCGAGACCGCAGAGGGTGATTACGAGAACAGCACGAGTGTCCCTCAGTACAGATCCTACACGATAAGCGGTGGGAGGATTGGTACCACCCAGCACGATGTGAAGCCTGAGCGGCAGACGGTTGCGGGGCGCTACGGGCACCACCGTATGCGCACGCGGTCCTCCGCCGTCCCACGGACCCCCCCCCACTCGCGCAGCGAACGCCATGGACTCACCAATGACCTAACTGTGAAGGAGTTGAAGGTGTACCTCAAGTCGGAGCGAGTCCCCTCTCGGGAGTACAACTCATTGCACAAGCCTGCGCTACTAGCACTGTCCCGCGAAGTGTTCCACAGGGCTTCCCCCGCACGTGAACCGTCTACAGGTAACCTCGACGCGATGACCGTCCCTGAACTGCGGAACCTATACAATAACATGTATGACCCTGAACGGAACAACCACGGTTACATTCGCAAGGGGGAGTTGCTGAAGGCGCTGCGTGAGAACAGGTCACACACGCCGCGTACCACGGCGCGCAAGCCTACCCGCACACGTAGGACGTCGTCCAGGGATACGCGCCATCGTGACGCGAGGGGGCGGTTTACCCGTTAGAGAACACGTTCGGGGCAAATTATCGGGGACCCCGCTTATAAAAACATATCAGTCACAATAGTAAAAGCAATTCCATCCATGCAGGCGTCTAGTGAAAAACGTCTGTTAGACGCCGTATCTAACAATTTCGAGCGTGCATCGGTTTTTGCGAAGCAATCAAATCTTGCATGGACACAATACAAGTTTTATGCGGGAGTTTGTGCATCCGTCAATTCCGCAAGGGATCCGGAGACCGCCCTCGAAACAGTACTGGAGCGGTACAAGGACCTGAAAGGTATGGTACCTTTCAAGGTGTCGCAGGACGACATGGAGTACTTTGAAGCTGTTGCTACACAGAGTGTGCTAGATGGGGATAACAGACAGTTCCGAGTCAAATCGCCCAAGATAGAGAAAACCTGCTATGAAAGGCATCGTATCAACAACATGAACTGCAGTGCTGACCCTCAGTGCACTTGGTCTGTCTCGGGGAGGAAGTGCATCGATGCCAAAATTAAGGAAACAGACCGAAGGAATCTTGATGCAGGTAGAGTTGAAGAGATGAGGCGGTCGACACGGGCCGTGGATGTCTCAGGGAAATATGGTGTGAAACGTCCACAGAAGCCCGCCGCCAGCCAAGATGATGACGGTACAGATGTCAAAGGCGCCGGTGAAACGAGCGAGTCTGCAGGCAAAGTGGGATCAGAGGAATACATAACAGACGATGATGTATCGCCTATAAGTTCTGAGAGCGAGTGGGTAGAGTATGAAGAGTGATCACGCGTTTGCTATCCAGTACGGGGTAGCAGTGACCGAAACATAAACCGTCCTATCTCTTATGAGTGCCCACACCGGCGCCCACTGCAAGGGCGTGGGGGACTTGTTGAACTCGCTACCGCTTGTGTCCTACCTTGTAAAGGTTGGGCGGCTGACCGTTCACGGGAGCGTCCTCAGGTTTTGCCAAGAGAGGATTGTGGAGCATGGGGAGCTGCCGGCCCGTGTCACCCTCCTGCGCTGGATGCAGCGGCATGACATTGATTTTTTCCATTCGGGGTCCGGGATACACTCACTGCAAACACTGAACGACACGTGGGCTGCCGTGATCAGTGTTTCCGGCCACATCGAGTTCATGGGCAGTGACTACGAATCTCCGTCCAGCCTGTGCGTAGACTCGCGGCAAACATTCCCTGCGAAGTATGCCCGTCACGGTGTGTACCGCATTTGGATTCCCACTTCTGCAGCTGGTGCAGTTGAGTGGTCCACACACACTGATTTCACGTCAAGCGCGTTCCCTTCATCATCTGGTGACCCCGTGCACCACGCCATGCGGAGGGAAGCGGGGTACTGGGCCACGAGGGCGCTCCAGCGTCTTCCCAACTCTGCCAGTGCAGTGAGGCACACGTTCCGCGCGTGTCTTCGCCGTGAAGTCGAGGTCTCCCCCCACGAGACAGTCGTGTCCAAGTACAGGTCCCTAACCGGCCCCGCCAGCACTGTTGGCAAGTCGCGCGCGTGGGTCGCGTACGACATGTGGCTTGCACCGCCGGCCAAACAACTGTCTGCTGACTTCACCGTTAACGACGGGTGCTTCTCGTGGACCCGGGACAAGGGGTCCGCGTGCAGACTTCCTCCGTCCGGCGACGTGCGTGACCGCCGCATGCGGATCCTTCTGGAGGCCCCCGACCACGAGTTAGGGAGGAGACTTTTTCGATGGAAAAAGCTACACGCGGCGGGGTACGCGGCAACGTGCCCGCAAGACGTGCAGGCCTTCCGGGAGGCTGCCGGGAGGGTTACCCGACACCACGCGGAGAGTATGTACCGCGTGATCAGACAGGCGCCCCTCAAGAGGGCCCGGGCCGCCAAACGAATGGAGCTAGCGGAGCCCGTTGGTCGCGTGGTGACCGCGTTACAGGGTGACGTGGCCCGCACACGGTGTGCTGTGAGGGACTTACGTGGCGAAGAGAGCCTGGAGGACGCCGTGCTTTTGCAGGATCTAGCGTCCTTGGACAGGGTTCTACAGCTCCACAGGGAGCTGGCGAAACAGGGTGGAGTGTGCCGCCGCTACAGGAGGGAGTTGCAGGCTTGTGGAGTTCAGGACGACTCGGTGCTGGCGGCCACCGTGGCCAACGCTAGCGACGAGGTCATCGTGCGGGAGGTGGGTCCCGTCTGCACGCTGTGGGAGCGTGATCGTATGGAGCCCTCGACGAATACACCTACGTACGTGCTGGCTTCCCACGTGGGGAGCGCCACTGAGATGGACCTCACCGACGTTCACACAGCGCTGCGCGAGGTCGAGGCAATGTACCCCCCCACTCCTGTAAGCTCGGGTAAACCTGCATGTTGACCTGTGTTGTTAAGTAGATACCGTTTGTTCACAGCGGCCAGGATCGAACGTTGCCCCGCGAAATCGATGGAGTCTTCGCACCACATATGTATCTACAAGCAATACATCTTGTCACTTCCGGAGTGAGGGTATCATAGTCTACGTCAGTCAACTGTGTCTCGATTGGCCCCGTCCCGCTGACGGGGAGGGGCACGTGGATAACGCCACCCACGTAAGCTGGTGCAATGGATGTAACATTCGAGGGGCGTCCCTGAGCTTGCGTGTAGTGGCAACACCCTCGTCATGTGCAGCCTAAATCCGACCGAGACACAACGAACGTCTCTGTTATCGTGTACCGCTTTTGTAGGTCTTCACCCTCCTCGTACTCACGCCAAGACCACGCGCTTCCGTCCACCACGTGCATAAAGGTCCCTCGCCCCGCTCTCCATTCCCGCAGCACAATCACCAGATAGCTCGCCATCTTCATCACCCTATTTGTGCATAGGGCGGCGTTCAGCAAACGCCCCTCCAGAGGATTGCCGCACTCCATGGTGACCTTCAGCCGAACGCACACGTCCTCCTCAGGCAGGCATATCAACATGTTAGCCATCTGCCTGACCGTACAGTCGTCCACCCACGGGCAGTACTGAACGACGAGCCGCTCGGCCCTGTCGCGCGTGGTATGGGGTGACCGCAGGTCAAGAAGCGAGCGCACGAGATCCGCGGAATTCACCCCCAAGTACTCGATGAGGACGTGACTGAGGACGTCCACGGGTATTGAATGAAGCATGCTCGTGATGGCCGTACCTACCAGGTTTCTTGCCTGGCTGTGGTGGGAAGAAACGAACGCAAAACGCACCATCATGGCGCGCAAGATTGGGGACGGACACAGGCGCGATGAAACACAAAGCAGTCAGGGCAGATGTGCCGTGGCGATCGGACATGCGGCGAGTACGTGATGAAGAACCCGGCGTTCCTGACATTCAAGCGGGAAATAGAGACGCTCATGGAAGCCACTGAAGTGGTCACGTTTAGGTTTTCTTCCGACGAGCACGGGGCGAGGGCTCCCGTACAGATTCATGCGACGGATTCACTGTGGGTATTCCAATCGGTGGTTTCCCTCAGCCCCGCGTGCTTCCACTCCGCTGCCGCCGAGACGACGGTGGGGGACACGAACGTGTCTGTTGGGCTGCGGAAGCTCCACGAATTTCTCAGGGTCTCCAAGCACCCAAGCAACTTTACACTCACCCCCACCCCCGGGGGACAGTCTATCGCCGTCAGCAACGGTAACGAGCGCTGCCTGCTAGAGGCTGTGGTGGAGCACCTCGCCTCCCCGCTTCCTGAACGACCGACGTACGAGGCTTGGTCCAACTTCGCCGTGCACCCCACCGAGTTCAATAATGTTATTTTGGACATGTCGGTGGGGATGTCCACAGTCTCTGTTGAGGTTCGCCCGGGGGGGGACGTCTGCTTCCGGTCGGAGTTTGACACGGGCGTCATCGAGTTCGTCAGCCACAACACGGACACAAACAACGCTATACGAGTATGTCAAGCACCCTCGTCCACCGCGCACACGTCTGGTCAGCACCTGGCAAAGTTCCTCAAGGTGGTGGCCTGCATGGCGACTTCTGCCTCCGAGGTCCACGTGTACGTGGAGCACGGTGGGCGAGTCGTGGTGTCGGTGCGCGATGACCTCTACTCGGAGAGCCTGTTTGCGCTGACACCGTACGGTGGGCCGCGCGGGCAGGCCGTGCCGGAGGGGTACACGTCATTTTCACTTCGCTGCACGTGACACGCGCCGCTCCTCACGTTTCCCCCACGTTTCTGCTGCGTAACGCGTTCGACGTGCCCCGCTCGTAGCATGTCACAGTAACATAAAGCCTTCATGACGAAGATTTCGCCAAGCAACAAGCGCCACCATGGTGGCGCCACCGTGACGCAAGAGAACGGGGAAATGGTAGTGACGTTTGACTTCAACGACGCCCTTACCGTCGTCCCCGAAGGCTCGGAGAAGACCGTCTCCGAAGCCTCCGTGCCCGCTCCTGACGCTACCGACGACGACTACCCTCCGTTCACGTTGGATGGGGAGTGCAACGGGTGCCTGTCAATGGTGGGCTCGGACGCGTTTGAGTGGCGGTCGGATGCCCAAACCGCGGACACCGGCGCCCGCGGGCTTGCAGGGGAGAGCAAGGAAGTTGACCGTGACGAGAGCAGTGGGGGGAGTGACGCCAGTGTCGGTAGCGAGAGCTGTAAGAACCCGTTTGACACATCCTCATCGTCTGGTGGCGGCTCTACAGGGGGGGACAACTACGCCGGGGCGGACGCGGTGTCCGAGTCGGACATCAGCAGTTCGTACCCTGATGACCCGGTGATGGACGCCGAGACATTCACCGAGAGATATTCGGTGCCGGAAGGGTGCCCGAGCAGCGTGTACGCACGCATGCGACCGTACACGTCCATCGTGCTGGACCCGTCGCTGGCAGGCGTGCCGGAGCCCCTGAGGGGGGAGTGCTCCAGGGAGATGAGCAAGGCGATTGCAGTGAATATGGAGTGTCTGAGGTCATGGATGGAGAATGAGCGCCACGTCAATGTGGAGAGGCGCTCCCACCACGTCCGCGAGCAGACCGACTCCATGGTTGCGAAGTGTGACCGCATTGTGCTCGCCCACAGGACGGGCCACGTGGCCCCACCGGCCGTGAAGGGTGGTCGCTTGTCGTGTCTCCGTGCGGTGTTCGAGGCGGCAAGCATGGTCTTCGTGGGGTATGCGATAGGGGTGCTGACAAACGACGGGTGCCCCGCCCCCCTCGACTTTACGTCGTAGTCCGCTCTTCAGATAAAGACGCAGGAACAATGACCGCGGTGACGTCCACGCGTATATTGCCGTGGTGGGGCATGATAACGATTGGTTTGCTGGGGGTGGCCCTGCTGGTCCTGCTGGTGTTCGCGGTGGTGGGTCTGTCCTCGTCAGAGTACAAAATTTAAATGATAAAGGGTGTTTTGACGGAGACGATTACAATCATAACCAGCACAAAGAGGACGACCGCTGCCTCCAGTCCGATCAATGTCCACTGCAGCGTGTCCGTCGACATCCCTTTCTTCAAACTCCATTGCGGCAGCTTCCGTGAGGGCACATTTGGTCGTGTATCAAGAAATATTTTCTCAACCCCCCGTGTGAATAGAAACAGGCAGACGAGCAACTCCCCTCATGCCGTCCGCCAACAATACGAACCAGTACGCTACGCGAGCGATCGCTGACACGCAAAACGCTGTGGAAAACATTTCCGAAAAGGACGCTGCGGGAATGCGAGTTGAGATTCACCGCCTGCAGAGCGCGCTAAACCTGGCACGCGAACAGTTGACCGCCGAGAGCAACGCTTGCGAGGAAAACAAGAAGGAGTTCCACACACACGCACAGAATGCCCTCGCCAGCGTCCAAGAAGAACTGAAGGCGTTGCAGGCCAAGCTTCTCAGTACCAACACCGCGCACCAGAAGGCCATGGAGGAGGTGTCGCGCAGGCTGGACGCCGCGATGCAGAAAAAGGACGGTGCCGTGTCCAGTTTTGAACAGTGCACTCAGCGTGGGGCGCAGTGTAAGGATCAGCTGCAGAGGTGCAAATCCGCGGGTCAGACGTGCTCCGCAGAGTGGTTGAAACTGCGCAAGGAGAAGGAGAGTATGACGCAGAAGCACGGGGCCATTGTGGCTAGCATTCAGAAGAAATTGGACGAGGAGCGCGCAAGCCTCAATGCCGCGCGCCAAGAGCACAAGCAGGCCCTGGAGCAAGTGGACAGGATTAAGGCCAAGGTTGCGGAAGAAGAACATAGACACATTGCCTCCATGCGCGATATGGAGTCCAAGGTCAGGGATCGCGAGAATAAGTACAGCGTTGCCCAGGCGGAGCTCACCAAACTACAGGGGAATCTGCGGGACGCCCGTGAGTTGCTACAGGATGCCAAGAAATCGGAGACAAAGACCACGAATACTCTGAAGGCCGAAGCAAAGCGCATATCAGAGAAGCACACCAAGGAGAAGACGGACCTGGAGACGCGGCACAAGGCAGTACTCGAGGCCATGAATAAGAAGCAGACGGAACGCACGGTGTGCCTTGAGTCACTGGTGAAGACGGCCAGGAAAGAACTGGCCGATGGCAGAACACAATGGCAGAAATGCACGCAGCAGATGAAAACGCAGACCGAGACGATGCAACGGGACTCCGCGCGCGTCAAGGCAGCCCGCACCGCGTTGGAGAACGTCGACAAAAACAAACAGAATGAGACGGAGCAGGCGAGGAAGGAATTGGAACTTAGCAAGACAAAACTGAGAGAGAGTATGGATAGGTGCACTGCTGTTCAGGCGCAGCATGATGCCCTGTCGGAGAGTATGAAGACCCGTGACGCAAACGCTGCAGCTCTCAGGAATCAGATGGATGAAGTTAAGGTGGCTCACGGTAGCGCGTTGGAGAAAATGCAGAGGGAGCACGTGAAACGCGTCGAAAGTATCTCGAAGGAGTATGCGGAGAAAATGCAAGACATGGAAGCGACTATGCGCACCAGCGCAGAATCCGCCAACACTGCGCAGGCGAAACTGCGAGAGAAGATCGAGTCAAAGCAGAAGGACCTGCAGCAAAGCCAGGAAACCTGCCGCAAAGAGGCGAGAGAGATGCAGAGAGTCCTAGTAGAGGCCGAAAACAAGTTCACGCGGCAGCAGCAGCGTAATGCGAGCGACAAGAGCGATCTTATATCCAAGCTGAAGGAGAGCCAAAATCTCCTACAAAAAAGTGCCGCCAAGTGCGATGAGCTGAACAGGACCGTTCGGGAGCAGACCCAGGCGGCCGACAGGCTCCGTCAAGATATGGAGAAGCGGGGGGGAACGTACGACCGCAAGATGGAAGAGATGGAGAAAAAGCTGCAAAAGGCAAACGATAAGAACACGGGTCTACAGAATAACATTCAGAAGCTTCGTGAGGAGCTGAAGTCTCGTGTTGAGGAGGTGAAGGAGGGCACTGCAAGTCTGAGCAAATGCAACGCCACGGCAAAGCGCGCCACCGACGCCGAAAGAACCGTGAAGTCACTGACAGGCAACCTGCGAACTCTGAAAAGCAGTGCCAACGAGACTGCCACCAAGCTCAAGGTTGCAAACGTTGCCAAAAAGAGTACTGAGGAGGAGCTAGCAAACGTTCGCCAGCAAATGGAGAACATGCGTCGGGAGATGCATGCGATGCAGGCTCGTCTGCATAGTGTTAACGTCTCCAAGTCCAACATGGAGGAAGAGCTGAAGAAAGTGTCCAAAGACTTGACCAGTTGCGCTCAGGTGCGGACGGAGCTGACAGCTTCGTTGTCCTCGAACCGCGACACCAACAGTACACTTACTGAGAATTTGAAAGTGTGTCAGAGTGCTGAGGGGAGGGCCACCACCGCCATGCGCAAGGCGAACGAGCAGGTGACGAGGTTGACCAGTGTGCAGACAGAACTGAAGACTCGGCTGGAGTCCGCCAAGGTGGAGTACGAGAAATCCCTTCACGAATGCACCACGAAAGAGGGGATTTGCCGGACAGAGATTGTTGAGATGAAGAACAGTCATAATGAGGCCATGCAAGCATTTCAGATGCAGGTCAACGAAAGCCTACAGAAGGCCAAGAAGGCAAGCGACGACCTCGCACAGATGAGGGATGACCACAATGTGGAGATCGAAGATCTGGCCAATAAGATTTCCCAAAAGGATACCTCCGCCCGTGATCTCCGCCGCTTGCTCGAGAGCGCCACGAGCAGCTCTGCAGCTCTGAAGAAGAAGGGAGAAATTCTACAAACTGAACACGAGAAGGCAATGCTCAACATGAGCCGTACCGTCGAAGGTCTGAAGAGGGATGTTGCCGCAAGGGATACAGTGATCGAGGACAAGAATGACACCATTCAAAGGTTGGAAGTCCGTAGCAACAAGGGGGAGATAGAGTGCAAGCAGATCACGGAGAATATGCGGAAACACGTGGACAAGCTGAAGGAGGAGAACAACAGGACCAGGGCGCTTTTGGAAAGAGCGCGACGTGACGCAGTAACATTGCGAGATGAGCATATGAGTAGCACCAATCGATTGGATGCGCAGCACAATGCAGCCATATCCGCTATTCAAACAAGTGTGCAGAACAAGCTTGAGAAGTCTAGTTGATATGCTCCCCTACGCGTCAATTCTTCCCCGTTTCCATACACATTAAACACAAGCATGGCCGCGTACCCCCCCCGGTTCGGTCCGCCGCTCTGGAAGATCACCCACCTCTCGGCGAGGCGTCTCGACGACCTTTTGGATACCGACTACCTTCGCGGCACGGTCGGCAAGGCACCCGTTCACCAGCACCGCATTGAAGTGCTTCACAGGTTCCTGCACGACTTGGACGGCCTTCTACCCTGCCACACGTGCGCTGTCAATTATATCAACTTTCGCCATGATCACCCGCTACCGTCCACCAACGCGCAGACGGAGCCTCACCCCAACGCGTTCTTCCACTGGTCGGTGGACGCTCACAACCACGCCAACAAGGTCACGGGGAAGCGGATTGTTTCGTACAAGGAGGCAGGGGACATGTATGACGAGGTATGGAATGACGCGAACGACTTTGAGCACCTAAGCGCGGCCCAGCGCATGCGGCTGGAGGACCACGCAACCATTGCAATCCTGGAACAAAGGCTGGAGGAGGCGGAGACGAACCCCGTCACCGCCACCGTCAACCTGGGGCTGCTCGTCAGCCTACTCGTCATGGTGGCAGTCGCCATAGCACTTGTGGTTGTATTATACCTTCGACACCGACAAAATCACTAAAACGTTACACGCTCCTTTATATTTGGGGCGCTCAATCACGTTGTACGGGTTGATGGGTAACACCTCCCCCACCCTCGTCCTCCCACTTTAACACCCGTCAGCCATGTCGCAGGCCGCACAGCACTCCGTCACCATCCCCCGGCACATTGTGAAGGCGCGGGACCTGAACGACCCCGCTGTGCTCAGCCGAATCTACATCAGTCCCGCGTACTTTGGGAAGAACAGGAACAACAAGATGTGCAGCATCAAGCCGTTTGAAAACAGCCGGGAGCGCCTGACCATCATCCTTGACGGATGCGGCACCATCAGCAGCCGATTTGGCGTAGAGGCCAGCGAGTACGGGAAAACTTACATGCAGGCTCCCCTCCTTGACGAGGAGGAGATCGCGGGCCTGCAGGCCCTGGACCGCATGCTGTTCGAGCGCATGAGCAGTGACGACTGCTGGCCCAAGCGCCCCGTCAACAGCATCACCGGACGGAGGGCCCCGTCGGCCGAAATGCTAGCGGAGTCGTACAACCGCATCCTGAAGCCCCGGAAGATGAAGAACGTGGAAAACGAAGCTGATGGGTACTACCCCCCGTCGCTCAAGTGCACCGTCCCCCTCAAGGAGTCCGGTGAGCTCAAGGGTGGCGTTCGCGTCATTAACTGTCGGAAGGAGAATGTGAGCATCCACGCGTGCCCCGGGCAGGAGATCAAAAGGATGGTTATCGAAATTCACTACGTGTACTTCAAGGACACGACCTTGTTTGGGATTGTCAAGGAGCTCAAGTACGTGCAGATCAAGGGGACGGGGGAGGGGACAGACGTGAGCTTTTTCGACAATTTCGGGTACCTTGACGACGATGAGGGCGCAGAGACCGCGCCTGCTCCCGACTCCGAGGGCGCGACGCAGGATCCCGACGTGGCCGTGAAAAGCGCCGGGAAGAGGCCATCCCCCCCCGTGGACGACCAGGAGCTGGAAGAGTTGTTTGGCGAGAGCTCTGACGGGGGCACCGGCCGCAAGCGGCGCCACAAGTGATCTCCTCAGAGCATCATGCAGGAAGACTGGTACACCACGATGGAGGTCAGCACCACCCCCGCTAGGGACAGGCCCACCACGGTACCCTTGTACGCGGTGGTTCCATTGCCTGGCCGGGACACGTTACGAGCCGTCCATCCCACAATCACAATGAAGGCCGCGACCACTAGCAGCAAGAAGAGTTTGGCGGTGTTCACCATACTCCGTCCACGTTTTACTATCTGTCCCCGCACACACGGTTCGTCAGGCGTCCAGCGCAGCGAGGCACCCACCCGGTGGTATTCAGAATATTGAGCGACACGAACCTCAATAAAGGAGCACAGCAGTCACCGCCAGTATGAGAAAGATGTACGTTTGGATCATCGTCTTGCTCCTCGTGGCTCTGTTTGCCGCTGTCATAGTCGCCTCGCTGTACCACTCGTACTCCGACCCGCAAAGCCACCACGCGCAGTTCCGGCTCTCTGACGTGGCCACCGAGGCCAACGGTGCGGGCGCCGTGACGGTGATGGTCCGCCTCAGGTACAGGAACGGGGCTAGCGTGGCCAAGCTGTCCACCAAGGCCACTTTGGCGGAGAATGTGCAGCTGATACTCGGGGAAACGGCGGCGGCCACCCCGACCGCGTGGGATACACACGCGCGTGCGATCGGGGAAGTGGCGTGGACCCAGTACGACGTTGTGGGGGTGTCCGTGCAGATTCTCGTTAAGTCAGCCGACAGGGACGTGCAAACGGCCACCTTTAGCAAGGGTGTGGTCCTTCCCCTCTACCGGTTTGACGAACTCTAAACGGTCATCATGATAAGGTTTGCCGCGGCCCTTCGGACGCGCGCATAGACACTCTGATGCAAAACATCGCACGCCGTGCTCACGCGCTGCCCCACGATCCCGGAAAAGGGGGCGTGCACCTTCACAAGGAGTTCCATCAGGAGCAATGGTACACGCTCACTGAACATCGAGTGACGCTGCGCAACGGCCACGAGCGCATCAGGGAGTCGTTGAGCCTGTATCACCCGATCGCAGACCTGCAACGACTCGCTGCAGATGCGGAGAAGCGCCTCGGCCGCAGAGCGCAGCGCGGGGGCGTCAGACGCGCAGCGAGTGCTTGCACAATCCACCGCACTGACCAGAACGTCAACGACCCTGCCCGCGGCCGCCCCGTTCACCTCACCGACGCTGGCTGTCGCCAGAAATACCCTCATATCCTCGTGAACCACATACAGGGGGGGGAGGGGGGGGTGCACTTCCCCCGACGCGACCCGCAGCATCTCCTCCGCCTCCTGCTTCATCAGGCCGAGAACCGCTGAGGGGGGAAGGGCGCCCGGCACCTCCTGTATGCGTGGGGGTGGCACGCCCA
>Ga0306910_1000395_pt1 | contig 22142 bp, 23 predicted proteins | sample AntRauMFilla2698_FD_190438 | JGI IMG/M metagenome (GOLD analysis project Ga0306910, IMG submission 190438) | Saline lake microbial communities from Rauer Islands, Antarctica - Metagenome Filla 2 #698 (v2) (version 2) | ecosystem: Environmental > Aquatic > Non-marine Saline and Alkaline > Saline ... | reverse complement strand
TGCATTTTTGTTATGTGATTTTCTTATGTGTTTGTCTTTATCTATTTCCATTAATACAGTATATCATGTTACTGGCTTGTATTTGAGTCCCCGCAGCAAGCTGACGGGGAATATTTATGATTGAAACCCGCTTAGAAATTTAGCGCGCGCTTTAGGACAAGGGATAGCTGCAACATTATGACTGTTCATATCGCTTACCTCCTCATTATGCAGTAGTCTCAAAAAACTTAGATAACCCTTGATATCAATTTCTTCCGAGATCCTATTAACGCTTGATTTTCGTGTGCTTTTTTTGCTGAATTGGAATCGATTTTTTCTACCATTTCGATTCTTAGCTTTAAGGATTGGGGTTTTATCTTTTTGCAAGTCTTCTTCATGCAATTTATTAAACAATGCCAATATTTCCACACCTTCTTTAGTGGAAGCCAATTTTGTTAGCCAGCTTACTGGTGGTAATTTTTCTTTTTTGAAATCTTTGAGATCGTCATCTGTAACACCTAGGAAAGACTGTAAGCTTTCGTTAGAATAAAGATTGGCAGCATTATCTTTGATTAATTTATAAATTTTACTTATAAAAAATTCGGGATAATTTGTCCAAACAGCCTTTGAAGAAGGCATTATTTTATTGTAACTCATAAAACCTCCTTTGAATTGGGGTTATTGGTTTTTTCAAGATAACTATCTTTATTTATACCTCACTCAAGGACTATTGTAAACGTTGACATAATATAGAAATTATATTTTTACATAAAAAAGGATCATATCAAAGTTTATCATTTACTTACGGCCGTGAGTAAATGATAAATTTTTATTGTAGAGAAAATCTTTTGTAAACTATATAAATCAATGCAAACTATATAGATTAAAAATAGTATTTCAGTCATTATTTCTAGTTGAACAGTTTTTGCAAAATAATAACTTGTTTATATGCTGAAATGTTTATAGGATAATATGCTTAAGGCTTTGACTAAAGAGTTTTATTTTTATATAATTAATAAAGATTAAATACCTACAAATATACAAATTGATTACAAACTTACAAATACACTATTTGTAAATTTGCCTGCCTGCCAGTAGGCAGTTAAAAGATTTGTAAATTTGCGGGAGTAAAATTTTATATGCAATTATTTAAAAAAATATTCGGTTCAAATGAAAGAGAGGTAAATAAGCTCCAACCCATCATAGATGAAATAAACAATTTTGAAGAAGTTATTTCAAAGCTTTCTGATGAAGAATTGAAAAGTAAAACCCAAGAATTTAAAAAAAGATTGAAAGGAGGCGAGAAACTGGATAATATCCTTCCAGAAGCTTTTGCGGTAGTAAGAGAAACAGCTAAGCGAATTTTGGGTGAAAGACACTACGACGTGCAGTTATTCGGAGGAGTAGTTCTGCATAGGGGTAAAATTGCCGAGATGAAAACTGGTGAGGGTAAAACTCTTACGTCCACTCTTCCAATCTACCTAAACACACTTGAAGGAAAAGGTGTTCATGTTGTAACAGTTAATGATTATCTAGCCAGAAGAGACTGTAACTGGATGGGATCTATTTTTAGTTTTCTTGGAATTTCTTCAGGCTGTATAATGCATGACGCCTCATATATTTATGAGCCTACTACCATTGATAAGGATAGCGTTAGCATTGAAGAAGAAAATTTAAAAGAAGTTTCTCGCAAAGAGGCATACGCAGCAGATATCACTTATGGAACCAATAATGAGTTTGGTTTTGATTTCTTGAGGGATAATATGACACAATCTCTAGAGCAAATGTCTCAAAGGGAACTCAATTTTGCTATTGTAGATGAAGTTGACTCTATACTTATAGATGAAGCTAGAACACCTCTTATCATATCTGCTCCAGACAGCGAATCTACAAAACTTTACCAACAATTTGCGCAGATTGTTCCCAAGCTAAAAGCAGAGGAAGATTTTACTCTAGATGAAAAAGATAAAAATGTGACACTTACTGAAAATGGTATTTCTAAAGTAGAAAATTTATTAAATATAGAAAATCTTTACGATCCAAGTAAAATAGCATACGTTCATCATCTAGAGCAATCTCTGAAAGCACTTGTGTTATTTAAAAAAGAGAAGGATTACATTGTAAAAGATGGGCAAGTGATTATTGTGGATGATTTTACGGGAAGACTTATGGAAGGAAGGAGGTACAGTGAAGGTCTTCATCAAGCTATAGAGGCTAAAGAGGGTGTAGCTGTTCAAAGAGAATCCAGAACCTTAGCCACTATAACTTTTCAGAATTATTTCAGGATGTACAATAAATTATCTGGAATGACAGGAACAGCTCTTACTAGTGCTGAAGAATTTGCCAAGGTTTACGAATTGGATGTCATAGAGATACCAACAAACAAGCCTCCAGCAAGGAAGGATCTGCCTGATGTTGTCTATAAGACAGAAAAAGGTAAATTTGAAGCTATAGCTAGGGATATAAAAAAACTAAACCAAATGGGTCAGCCCATACTTGTCGGAACAATTGCTATTGAAAAGTCTGAATATCTGGGTTCCCTTCTGGACAAAGAAGGTGTTCAGCATGAGGTGTTGAATGCGAAGCAACACGAAAAAGAAGCTAGTATTATCACTAATGCTGGAAAAAAAGGCTCAGTAACTATTGCTACTAACATGGCTGGTCGTGGTACTGATATAAAGCTTGGGGAAGGTGTTAAAGAGGTTGGAGGTTTGTTTATATTGGGAACAGAGAGACATGAAGCCAGGAGGATCGATAATCAGCTTCGAGGACGTGCAGGTAGGCAAGGTGATCCCGGAACTAGTCAATTTTATGTTTCGCTTGAAGACGAGCTCATGAGAAGATTTGGTGGTGAAAAAATGAAAAACATGATGGATACCCTTAAGCTTCCTGAAGATCAACCCATTCAAAATGGTATCATATCAAAAACAATTGAATCTGCACAATCAAAAATTGAAGGCTTTAATTTTGATATCAGAAAGCACGTTCTTGATTACGATAATGTGATGAATAAGCAAAGAGAAGTTGTATATAAAAAAAGGAAAAGTATCTTGGAAAGCAGTAATACAAAAAACAAGGCTTTGCGAATGATAGTGGAAGAAGTGGAAAAAATAATTTCTGTTTATAGTAATGTAGAAGGTGGAAGATGGGATGCAGAAAAAATTATAACTGAGTTAGAAAGCATTGTCACACTGGAAGATTCGGCTAAGAAAAAACTGTCGATCATAGCTAATAACAAGAACATAGCGGAGGCTGAAAAAATGACAGAAGCTACTGAAATGATTGTGGGAGAATTCAAAAAAATATATGCCAAAAAAGAAAGTGAAGTTGGGGAAGAAAATATGAGAAAAGTTGAAAAGATGGTCATGCTTCAAACAATAGACACTTTATGGATGGGGCACTTGGATGAAATAGACTATCTGCGACAAGGGATTGGACTTAGAGGTTATGGACAAAAAGATCCCCTAATTGAATACAAAAAAGAGTCATACCACTTGTTCACTCTTCTTATGGAAAACATAAGAAGTAGTATCGTAAATACATTATTTAAAGTTTCTCTGACAGCAAATGAAACTCCTCAAAAAGGGTCTGAGGTGAGAGCAGATAATCTTAGATTTAGTGGGTCAGAAGAGAGTATGGAACAATTTGGTGCTGCGAAAAAAGCACAAGAAAATGCCTCCTCTAATAAACAAGGAGAATCAGTTAAACAAAGACCTTTAGTAAATAATCAAACTATTGGCAGAAATGACCCTTGTCCTTGCGGAGCTACAACCCCTGAGGGTAAACCTATGAAGTATAAGCGTTGCTGTGGAAAAAATACTTAGGTTATTTTGAATAAACTAAGCGAAGTCCTGTACCGAGCTATGCTCTAGTACATGGGTGGAAGTGGTAAGAAGTATAAGAAGTGTTGTGGTAAGTAAAATTATGAAAATAAAAATTGCGTCTAAAAATCCTGCTAAAATTGAAGCTTTAAAAGAAATTATTGCTGATTATCAAAACCTAAAAGATACTGAAATTGTTTCTGAAGAAATACCTTCTGGCGTGAATGATCAACCCAAGTCATTGGATCAAACAGTATTAGGCGCAATAAATCGTTCAAAAAATATACATAACAACGATTGTAGTTATAGTTTTGGAATCGAATCGGGACTAATGAAGGTTCCCAACACCAAATCGGGATATATGGATGTGTGCGCGTGTTCAATTTTTGACGGAAAAGAATGCCACATAGGCTTATCATCAGCATGGGAAGCTCCTCAAATAGTTAATAAATACATAATTGAAGATGGAATGAATATGAATGATGCAGCGCATAAGGCGGGATTAACAGAAAATTCAAAAATTGGATCAGCTGAAGGATTGATTGGAATAATGACAAAAGGAAGACTGACAAGAAAAGACTACACCAAAGAGGCTATTCGAACCGCATTAATTCATATAGATGTTAATTAGGTAGTTTATCAAAAAAATTAAAACTATAAGCTACTCAGGCTCATCCTGTGGTAAAATACTTCAGGGTTAAAACTATCACCTAAAAGCTAATCAAATATGTCTAAAATAAAATTTCTAAATTTTTCATTTGAATACTCTACTGGTGCAGTAATTTTTAAAAAAGAAAATAATAAAATTCTTTTTCTTTTGCTTCACTATGTCTCAGGTCACTGGGACTTTGTTAAAGGGAAAACAGAGAAAGGGGAGAGTGATCTGGCAACACTCAAAAGAGAAGCTTTGGAGGAAGCAGGCATAGATGATCTAAAAGTAGTTGCAGATTTTAAAAAATGTTCTTATTATTTTTACAAAACTAGGGGATCAGAAAAAAAGAGCAGACTAAGAGAAGGCAGAGGTGTAAACATATTTAAAAAAGTAGCTTTTTATTTAGCTCAAAGTGAAAAAGGGTCAGTTGATATGAAAAAGATAAAAAAATCTCATGAGTGTCAGGGGTACACTTGGATTGAATATGATAAAGCAATAAACAGAATTACTCACCCGCGACAGCAAAAAATACTCAAAGAGGCTATGGAGCGGTTGCAAAGTAAAAAAATCTGATTTATAATCGAAAGTATGAGTATAAATAAAAAAATAAGAATCCATTTCGCATTAGTTATATTATTAGCTATTGTCTCAGGTATAATTGCTTATCCAAAAACGGTTAAATTTTTCCCGTTGCTTTATGATAAAGTAAGTGAACCTCAGATAAACCTAGGACTAGATCTTCAGGGTGGACTTAGGCTTGAATACAAAGCTGATCTTTCTGGAATAGAAGAGGATAAAAGGCAAGAAGCTCTTCAGGCAACTCAAGATGTTATTGAGAGAAGAGTTAATGCTTTTGGTGTAGGAGAACCCTTGGTGCAAACTGCACGCTCAGGAGGGGAACAGAGGGTCACAGTTGAGTTACCTGGAATTGAAAATATTGAAGAAGCAAAAGATACTATAAAAGAAACTCCTTTCTTAGAATTTAAAGAAGAGAAAACCGAAGAAGAGATAGAAGCTGAGATGAAGAAAATGGAAGAAATTTTTGCTCCTATGAACGAAGAGACTAAAAATAAAGCTCAGGAAATTTTGGAAAAAGTGAAGGCGGGTGAAAATTTTGAGGAACTTGCGAAAGAGCACTCGGCAGATCCTGGATCAAAAGAGTCAGGTGGAGATTTGGGCTTTGTTAAAAAAGGAGTTTTTGTTCCAAAATTTGATGAAATATTATTTGAAACAGAAATTGCTAATGGAGAAATTTATCCTGATTTAGTAGAGACTGATTTTGGCTGGCATATTATCAAAAAAATAGATGAAAAAGGCGAGGGTGAAGAGAGAGAGGTTCATGCCAAGCATATACTTTTCTCCAAGCGAACACCTCAACTTACCCCTGACTTAAAATACAAATCGACAGACCTTACTGGAAAAAACTTAGAAAGTGCTGATGTTGTATTTATGGATCAAGGACTATCTCAACCTCAAGTTCAACTAAACTTTGACAAAGAGGGTAGTGATTTATTTGCTGAAATAACCAAAGAAAATATTGGCAAAACAATTGCTATTTATCTTGATAATCAGATAGTTAGCGCACCTACTGTGCAAAATGAAATAACTAATGGAGAGGCTGTGATTACTGGAAACTTTACAACCGAAGAAGCTAAAAATTTGAAAAGAAAGCTCAATGAAGGCGCCTTACCGGTACCTATAACATTAGTTTCAGAGCAAAGTGTTGGAGCTTCTTTGGGAAAAATGTCTCTTGAAAAAAGCCTAAAGGCAGGAGCTTATGGTCTTATTTTGGTGGCTATTTTTATGATTTTTTACTATAGACTATTAGGATTTGTTTCTGCTATAGCTCTTCTTATCTACGCAGCTATGATGGTTAGTGTTTTCAAGCTTTCAGGGACTCTTTCTGCTTGGCCAATAACTCTTACTTTATCAGGTATTGCTGGTTTTATATTATCCTTAGGTATGGCTGTTGATGCTAATATACTTATCTTTGAGAGAATTAAAGAAGAAATAAAAAATGGACGCAGTCTTGATGGAGCTATTCATGAAGGTTTTTTGCGTGCTTGGCCAAGCATACGAGACGGAAATTATTCAACTATAATAACCTCAATGATACTTATCTGGATAGGGACAGGCTTTATAAAAGGATTTGCGATAATTCTTGTTATTGGTGTCTTGCTCTCTATGTTTACTGCTATTGTCTTAGTTAAGACAATACTTCAGTTTATCTCAGGCGATTGGTTAAATAAAAGGATTTGGCTAATAATTAGAAAAAATAATAAGTAAAAAAATGATAGATATTATAGGGAAAAGAAAATATACATACGTTTTTTCTGGCATACTACTAGTGCTTAGCTTAGTGTTTCTTTCTGTTTGGGGGCTTAATCTTGGCATAGATTTTAGAGGAGGAACTCTTATGGAGGTGAGGTTTCAGGAATCAATACCAGCTGAAGAAACTGAAGAAACAACTTCATTTACCCCACCCACAAGACAAGAGATTGAAAACAAATTAAGTGACTTGGAAATAAAAAGCTTATCAGTGCAAGAGTCAGAAGACAATAAGGCTATTTTAAAATATATATCTTCAGACGAAAACTTGAATCGAGAAGTTTTGGGAAAATTAAAGGAATTTGACGGAGAAATAAAACAACTAAGAGTTGATTTTATAGGGTCTTCGGTTTCAAACCAGCTCAAGAAAAGCGCTATCTTAGCGCTGCTAACAGCAGTAGTGGGAATTGCACTCTATATAGCCTGGGCTTTTAGAAAAATATCCTTTCCGATTCCATCTTGGCAATACGGAGTTGGCGCTATCTTAGCACTGGCTCATGATTTGATAATAGTTTTAGGGGTTTTTTCAGCACTAGGAAAGTTTCTAGATGTGGAAATTGGAATTCCTTTTGTTGCCGCACTCCTCACTATCCTTGGATATTCAGTAAACGATACTATAGTTGTGTATGATAGGGTGCGAGAAAATATATTAAGTTCAGATGCAAAAGAAAATTTCGAGAACATAACCAACAAATCTCTTAACGAGACCATGGCAAGGTCTATCAATACCTCATTGACTGTGATTGTTGTATTGTTAGCTATAATTATTTTTGGAGGAGCAACTATCGAATTTTTCGCATTAACACTTTTAGTTGGAGTTGTATCTGGAACATACTCATCTATTTTTGTAGCTTCTGCATTATTAGTAAGTAATTATAACTACAAATTAAAAAAAATTAATTGATAATAAATATACAAAAGAAGTGCTTATAGCTTCTTTTTTTGTTGAAAAATATATAAAAAAATATGCCTAAAACTAAGAATAATATAATTGTAATATCTTTAGGTGGATCATTAATTGTACCAAAGGGTATAGACTCATCTTTTATTATAGATTTCAGAAATAATATTGAAAAGTTAATCAAGGAAGGTTATCGTTTCGTTATTGTGACAGGTGGAGGTAAGTTAGCGAGAAGCTACATACAGGCTGCTGAAAAGATAGACATAATTGATAATGAAGAAAAGGACTGGCTCGGGGTTCATGCTACCAGAATGAATGCTCATTTTATAAAAACTGTTTTTAAAGATTATGCTCATCCAAGAATAAATAAAAACCCGAGGACTAAAGAAGATTTGCTTAAAGAATTCAAGGATGAAGAAAAAATAATGATAGCTGCTGGCTGGAGACCAGGATGGTCAACTGATTATGTGGCGACTATTTTAGCAGAGAGGTTTGGCGCAAAAAGACTAGTAAATCTTTCTAATATAACTTATCTTTATGATAAAGACCCTAATACTTCTTTCAATGCCAAGAAAATAGAAGAAATAAATTGGGAAGATTTTAGAAAAATAGTAGGGGATAAATGGGATCCTGGCATGAATGCACCCTTTGACCCTGTAGCTTCGAAATTGGCTCAAGAGAATGGCTTAGAGGTGGCAATAATAGGAGGTTACAACCTTGAAAATATTCAAAAATATATTGAAGGAGAAGTATTTGAGGGAAGTATTATTAGATAATTGCTAATGAAAAATTTTAGCTCATAACAAATGAAGCAAATAAAAATAACTTCTTTTCCAAAAATAGGAGAAGGCTGGCAATATTCCACCTATGACATAGGTAATGGGCGAGTATATAAAAAATTTCATTCAAAGCCTCGTGCATATTGGAATATTATAAAAACAACATTTCCTTTTAATAAAAATCCTATTTGGAGAATACCTTCTTACGCACGAAGCTCTCGTCTCCAAGCTCTCGAGTCATTTAATTTTTTAGAAAAAAGTGAAATTAATAGGTCACTTTTTGGAAATTTTATAAGAAAAAATCATCTCGATTTCGAACAAGATAAAGTAATTACGATTAAAGATCATCTAAAAATAATATCTACAGAAGATGGGGAAAAAATTATAGATGACTTTATTAAATTAAATAAGCACTTTATACAAAAAGGATTTATAGAAAAAAGTTTTAATATTGGACAAAACTTTGGAGTTAATTCAAATAGAGATATTGTTTTAATTGATATTGGTGAGCTGTGGAGTGATCCAGAAAAAATAAGGAAACAATTATCTAATCGCGCCTGGACGAAATACTATGTTGAAAATAATATTCCCAAAAATTTACAAAATTATTTCATTAAGAAAATGGATATAAATTTCCACACTATTAAATAAAGATAAAATGAGATATGAAAACAGAGACATCTGCAGATGCCTCTGTTTTTTTCGATACCATGCTCTAGATTGAAAGACTTTTAAAAATAGCTCAACTAGTAAAACAATGCAACAACTTAATTAAAAGCACTTTAATTTTTTTAATTTTACTCTTTTTTAACACTAAAGCTTTCCGATTCTCTAGCAACTTCTTTTGCTTTTTCAATCTCTTTTTTCGATTCCATAGGAAGTGTCTTGACTACACCATTAAGTGCCGTTCCGTTAACCTTAATAACATCGTTCCATTTCCCTAAAGGCTTCAGTATTTCTTTGATTTTTTCTTCATTATAGGCGTAAGTCTTTCTCATGGTTCTAGCTATTATTCCAGCCTCAGAAAAAACTCTTTCTACTCCTTCTTGATTCATATATTCAGAAACCTCTCCTTGAAGCTTAGCTATTTTAGTGCGTAAGCTCTTGGCATCATCTTTGGCTTGAATATATTTTTCGATAATATCATCAACCTCCTCAGTATCTATCTTTCTTTTTTCCTTGAATTTATGTTTTTGCATAGGGCACCTCTCTTGAAAATCACACCAATCACAAAGAGGGTTAAGGATTGGCTCAAATTCACTACTCTCAATACTCTTTATAGCTTCAAGGAACATTGTTTCGACACTCTCTAGCTGATCTTTCGTTCTTGTGGATGTCAGTTTTACACCATGTTTTACAAAATAAAGACTTACATTTACCTTATCTAACCTTTTCCTTTCCTCGGGATATCTCTCCAAAAAAGCTCGCAGGTAAATAGTTAGCTGCACATCATTGTCGACTTTTTCCTGAGACGGCATCTTTTTAGCAGTTTTGTAATCTATAATTTCGTAACCGTCGTCTGTTCGATCGATTCTGTCTATAATACCTGATACAATATGCTCCCCAAGTTTTATCTGAAAAGGACTTTCAAGCGCAACTATATTTATTTTAGAGATATCATTATCCTTGTAATAACGTCTTACCATGTCAACTCCTTGAGAAAAAGCAGCTCGCTCTTCTTGTTCTGATTCAAAAACATCACTATTCCAGTTTTTAGAAAAATAGTCCAACGCTTGCTCCATGGTAGGAAAGAGTATCCCTGGTTTATGTGCAAAATTTAACACAGAGTGAATGAGTGTTCCAAAAACTGCCTCTTTTGATTTTGGTGTTCTTATTTTATCAATATATTGAAATTTGTATTTCAGTGGGCATATTTGATATGTGTTTAAAGCTGAGTAGGATATGCGCATAAGTTGTGTGAATTAAGATTTAAGAATTATGAATTATGAATGAATATTTATTATAATTTTTTATACATAAACGTGTGATCCGATGTTTTTTTAATAAAAATATCTATACAAGTTTAATTATAAAGCATTTGTAAAAGTTATCAACAGGTAATATTTGACAGAGATATTTGTTAGTGATATCATATCACTATAAAGATAATTTGTAAACTAATAAATAAAAAAATATGCAAAAACTAACACCTAAGCAAGAAAATATCCTAGAATTTATCAAAAAGTTTGTTGATCAAAAAAATGAAAACCCAACTAGCTATGCAATTCATAAGGAAATGAACAATCAAGGGCAGCCTGATAGCTTGAAGTCTGTGACTCAGGTAGTTGAGGCATTGGAAAAAAAAGATTTAATCAAAAGAGACGCTAAGAGAAAAATATATTTAATCAAAAATGATAGCTATGCGAATCTTAAAAATATTTTTTCTATTCCAGTTTATGGATTAGCTTCTTGTGGAGACGCTTTGGCTTATGCTAATGACGAAGTGGATGGTTATCTGCAGCTTTCGAAAAGTCTTTTTAATAAAGAAAAAACCAATAAGTTATTTGCTGTGAAAGCTTTGGGGGACTCTATGGACAAAGATAGTATTGAGGATGGAGATTATGTTATATTTGAAAAATATGACAATCAAGATGATCTTGAGGGTAAAATAGTAGTAGTAGTTATAAATGGAATGGCTACTATTAAAAGGTTCAAAAAAGTTGAAAAAGGTCTTATTGGTCTTTTTCCAAACTCATCCAATAGTTTTCATCAACCAATTTATATCCATGAAAATGACTCTGTGTTGATTGCGGGAATTTTTAAGAGGGTTTTTCCTGTTGCCTTTACTAGTTTATAAAAAGCACATTTAGTACGCAGGCGTAGCAATAACAAAATGTTTCCAAAAAGATATTCTGTATATGTGCTGAATCTTAAAAATAGAAACTAAGTAATAATTTAAAAAAAACAAATAAATGCAAAAAACAAAAAGAAATCCATTTAAAATAAATTTCAAATCTAAGGAAAAAATTTCCGGAAAACCCAAAAAAGAAGTTCATCAATATGTTGGGGTAGGTGATGAAGGCATTGTATCTCGAATAGAAATAGACAGAAAAGAAGATGGAAGGGATAAGGTGGAATATAAAATTTTTCGCTGGAAAAATGGAGATTTGATATAGACTTACGCATATAGCATACTTCAATCTATCTACTAGTCACCCAACTTAAGACGGGTGACTTTTTTTGTGTTTGACAAATAATATTTTTTTAAGTAAAATTAAATCATAGTATTGTAGTATGACTTTAATAAATTAAATCTTTACAAAAGAATGCAATTTTCAACTAAAGCTGAATACGGACTACGTGCGAGCATAGTTCTAGCAAAAGCTTATCCCAAATTAAGAAGTATTTCGGAAGTTTCTAGGGAAGAGAATATATCTCATAAATACCTAGAGCAGATTTTTAGCGTACTAAAAAAAGCAAGTCTCTTGGTTAGTTACAAGGGTAAGAGTGGGGGATATAAGTTGTCCCAAACTCCTTCTAAAATATCTGTTCTTGAAATAGTAGAGGCCTTGGAGGGCGATCTAGCACCTATGAAGTGCCATAGCCCTGCTTGTAAAAACGAAAAATGTGCTTCTAAGAAAGTATGGATTAAACTAGGAAAGGAAATAAAAAAGACTTTAAGAAATATAAAATTAAGCCAATTATAAATATGAATAAGCTGATCTATTTAGATAATGCAGCCACCACCGCTGTCGATGACAGTGTTTTGAATAAAATGACACCCTGCTTCAAGGGTAACTTTGGAAACCCTTCTTCAGTTCATGGATTTGGGCAAGAGGCCATGAGTGAAGTAGAAATAGCTAGAAAAAAGGTAGCATCTTTTCTGAAAGCCTCTTCATCAGAAATAATTTTCACCTCCGGAGCTACTGAATCAAATAATATAGCGCTTAGAGGGGTAGTGAAGAAATATTATGAAGAAAAAGGAGAAGATGCTCCTCTTCCACATATTATAACATCTGCGATAGAGCATCATTGCGTTCTGGATACTCTTAGAGATATGAAAAAAGAGGGTTTAGTAGAAATTAGTTTCTTACCAGTTCACAAAAATGAGGGGGTGATTGAGTTAAGAGCTTTAAAAGAAAAAATCAAAGAAAACACTATCTTGATTTCAATAATGTATGTGAATAATGAGGTTGGAACCTTGCAACCCATCGAAGAGATTGGCAGCTTTCTGAGTAAAGAAAATGCTAACAAAAAAAATAAAATATTATTTCATACTGATGCTGTTCAAGCTATAAACTACTTTGATTGCAATGTAGCTAACCTGAAAGTTGATATGCTTTCCTTTTCTGGACACAAAATTTATGGACCAAAGGGTTCCGGAGTCCTATATATAAAAAAAGGTACGCCTATTAAGTCAATCCAATTTGGTGGCGCACAAGAGTATAAACTCAGACCAGGGACACATAATGTTCCAGCCATAGTTGGAATAGGTCAAGCTACAGAAAATATCTCAAAACAAGATTCTAAAGATAAAATCAAAGAATTGAGAGATTATCTTATAGAAAGAGTTTTAAGTGAAATACCTAATTCTTATTTAAATGGCTCTAGAGAAAAAAGATCTCCTAATAATGCCAACTTTAGATTTGATAATATTGAAGGTGAGGGACTCTTGCTTTCTCTGGATATGGAAAATATAGCCGCTTCCACAGGCTCAGCTTGTTCATCAGGCTCTCTGGCACCATCGCATGTCCTCTTGGCGCTAGGACTCAAACATGAGGAAGCTCATGGAAGCTTGCGTATAACATTAAGTAAAAATACTACCAAGAAAGAAATTGATTTCATGATAGAAAAAACAAAAGAAATAGTGGAGAAACTTAGAAAAATTTCAGGTAATGTTTTGAAAGATTTTGATAAATAATAAAATCATAAGTCACAAATCAACATCAATTTATCACTAATACTCTCTAATCTAAAAAATATTAATTCGCGATTATTGGAAAAATATTCGCGTAGATTAGAGATTTATATCATATGCAGTATTCAAAAAAAGTCCTAGATCATTTCACCAAGCCTCACAACCAAGGAGAGTTGGAAAGTGCTGACGCAGTAGCTACAGTTGGTAATCCTAAGTGTGGGGATATAATGAAGATGTACCTGAAAATAGGAAGAAACAAAGGAGGGGAGGAGGTTATAGAAGATGTTAAATTCCAAACTCTTGGTTGTGGAGCAGCTATAGCAACCTCCTCAATGGCTACAGACTTAGTAAAAGGGAAAACGCTTAATGAGGCTATGAAGATAACCAACAATCAAGTGGCCGAGGAATTAGATGGACTTCCTGAGACCAAGCTTCATTGCAGTAATTTGGCTGCAGACGCTGTCAAAAAAGCAATTGAAAACTATCAAAAAAATAATTGATACTTCGATAAACTCAGTACGAGACAAGTATTAATTCAATCTCTTAGATATAATAATCATATATTTATTTAAAAATATGCAAACAAAAATAAGAAATATAGAGAAAAAAGATACGGAAAATTTAAATAATTTGTTTATCCAGCTAACTGGGAATAAACATACGAGTTTTAATTTCAATTTAATAAATAAGCACAAATCCTCTTATTTTAGAGTTTTAGAAAATAAAAACGGAGAAGCGATCGGCTTTGCTGCTCTCATAATATACCCTGTACCAAGTGTTGGCATGGTAGGCAGAGTCGAAGATGTAATAGTTGATAAAACATACAGAGGAGAGGGATTGGGCAAAAAATTATTGAAAGATCTCATAAAAATTGCCAAAAAAGAAAAATTGAAAAGTATCAATTTAACCAGTAATCCAAAAAGGGTCGCAGCCAGAAATCTTTATAAATCTCTTAGTTTCAATATATATAAAACAGGTGTTTTTAAGTTAGACTTAAGAAACTAGACTTTTTCGCTTAATGTGCTAAATTTTAAGTAGTACTTTTTCAATGAGGAATATCCTAATTTTAGGGTATTTTTTTATTCAAAAAATCAGAGAGAGTAAGAAGGAGTAATTGAATGGCTAAAGAACATACAATTATTTGCGGGGTTACTGTAGGTGAAATACATAAACCTATTGGAAGAACTATGGTGTTGCAACCCAATGAAACATCTCTTCCTATTGAAGGAATTTGTGAGGGGGTTATAAAAACTCCCAATCAAAGACACTTTATTATCGGCGGCGCTTCGATAGGCGAAGGAACTCTGGTAAAAAAAATATCCACCAAAATCCCTCAAAAAAACACTTGATAAGAATCTATCCTTCCGGAAAAATATTTACTTGATTAAGGGATGAGTAGAGTAACAATAGAAAAAGTTCATTGATTGATTAAATATTGAATTAAAAAAGCCACTTTTCTTAAGTCTATAAAACAGCTTTTTTTTAAGCTGTTAATAGAGGAGAGGAGTGGTTTTTATCTTATTTGAAGAAATATATGAAGCGTCGTACAATGTAGATTTTACGACATTGTATAATAGTATATCTCCGAGAGATACCGGGTATGATAAACAGGCTCGTATCTCTATCAAATCACGCATAAATCATTCGTTCTAATTACTAATCTAAATACTGCATAAGAAGCTATCTGATGGCCGCTGTGAGTTTTTTTGAAATAATTTAGATACATACACCCCTCGAAATATCATTCATTTTTGATGTTTTTAAGGCCAACTGTGTCTATGGACATAAATACATAACCCATATATAAAATAATTAATTTTAAGCGTTTCTTGACTGTTTTTGACTACTTTTGGTGGTACCTAGGTACCACTGTTTTTGTTGAAAAAGATCTTTTTTATTTTAGTTTTTTTATTTTTAAAATTAACTTAATTTTCTCTAAATATAAATATATTTGTAACTTTTGGAAAATAATTTTATGAAAAAAATTTAAAATTTAACTAGTTAAAAATATATCTAAGAAAATATTAAGTATTCTTTATAATATAGTATTTTCTATTGAAAAACAACGTTTTATAACAAGCTTCTTAAACCATTACAACACATCGTACGATACGCCGCTGTATTGTTTTCAGTAACAAGCACATGGTTATAACAATCGCCCACTTCACCTACCCTACAAAAAACATTAATGGGTTGTGCGACGCTATGTATTTTATTCAACTACCCGCTATAGCAACTCCATTACTTATACAGAATCATTTGATTTATTGATCTGCTTGAAATAGAAACTTTATAAAGTTTTGATAGAAGTTCAACTGTTGAGTCTAAATATATATTAGGACCCCAATAAGGATCATGTACTACATATTTACCTTTTTTATCTTTTCCATGAATTACCACATAATGCCCTGCTCCTCTTTTAGCATCTATAAACACTACTACCGGATTACCTTTTTTAACTTCCCTATCAATTGTATTCCAATTAACACCACTGTGCGCTATACTGCTCGAAAGAGTGAGTCCATTCCATGATCCAGGCCAGCTGATTAAATCCCAAGAGAAAATAGGTTTTTTGCATAATGTACCCGGATTTATTTTTTCACCATGATAAGTAAACACCATTGAAACAGCACTGATTGCACATCCATAGTCTTTCATTTTTGAACTAGAATTACCAATGCTTTTATTAGCCCAGCGACTATCTTTCTGTGAATAATACCAACTAGTTGAAGCTAATCCGGAAGTTGGTTTATCAAGTCCTTTTGCAAATTCGCTAATTTCAGCAAAATTATCATTATAAAGACTATCGATATCGCCTAAAAGTTCCTGCTTTTGTTCTTCTATCTTAGCTAACTTACTTTGATACTTCACCTCATCGCCTCGAGTTTGTACCAAAATAGTATTTTTCTCCACTTTAACAGAGTTTAATTTTGCGTTTTTAGATTCTAGCTCGTCTCTCTCATCTATTAGTTTATTTTTCTTATCAATCAACAAAGTCTCTTTTTCTTCCAATTCTTTCTGAAGAGCTTTTAGGCTTGATGTTATTTCTGTTATTTTATCACTCGTCTGACTCAATCTATCTCTTTCTCCTGAAAATCCAGCAAAAGTTTTAACATTCATGATTATTTTTGCATAAAATCCCGCATCGCTTTCGTGGTAAGACCTAAGGACTTTTGAAAGTAAATCTTTTTGAACCTTAATTAGTTTTCCATTTTCTATAATTTCCTCAGTAAGTGATTCTATTTGAGCATTTAACTCATCAATTGTTTTGATATTTTCTTGAATACTCTTTTTAGTTTTTTGTATTTCAGAGTTTAAGTTGTTAATCTTTTGACCAAGAAGGGTTTGCTCTTTTTTCTTTAAGAGTATTATTTTCTCATAAGCTGCAGCTTTTTCATCTAGCTTTTCTAGCTCATCTTGAGCATCTTCTAGTTTTTCCTCATCATCATCTGTTATCGCTGTCGCATTCTCAATATAAAAAATATTACCACAAATAAAAGTAGTTATTATAAGAAAAGAAAATATTTTTTTTGTTTTTATGTTCATGAAAATTTTTCTTTTATAATTAGTTTTTCGCTGAGGGTGTGTTATTTTTCTCGCCTAGGAACGTTCCTTGATTTTAAAATTCAGAGAACTGGGTTGCCTATAGCGAGAAAAATAACATATTCGAGGCGAAAAACTTTTAATCCACCTATAAATAGTCTATAGCACTAATTATTCTTTCCATAGTTTTTTCTTTTCCCAGAACCCAAGCTACTTCAAAAGGAGAGGGCGATCTGTCTTGTCCGGTAAGCGCAGCCCTGAGTGGAAACAACAAGTCTCCCCTCTTATCTCCAGCTGCTTCCAGCAACTCCTTCTCTATTTTTTCAAGATTCCAATTTTCTTCTGTTATTCTACTTAGAACATCCTGAGCTTTTTCTAAATTAAGCTTGGTATCATCATCAGAAGAATCTTTCCAACGCATACTGTCTGCATCAATATCAATATCATCAGTAAAAAAGAATTGATTGCTCTCCCCCACTTGATTGAATTTTTCCAGCCTATCTTTTTCCACCTTCAAAACTTTTTTTACATATTCTTTTTTTTGTTTGTTGCTCCATGCTTGCCCCGAGGCAGAGATTTTCGGGGTTTCATGTTTCATGTTCCATGATTTATAAAAAGCTTTTTTCTTCAAAAATGGCAAGCTCCTTTCATACAACTCATTAATATCCATTTTTTTGATATGTTGCGAGCTTATCCAGTCAAGTCTTTTTATGTCAAATACAGCACCTGCTTTATTGATTTTTTCTATATCAAATTGATCAATCAATTCTTCCAAAGTAAAAATTTCTTGCTCCGTTTTGGGATTCCACCCAAGTAGTGCAATAAAATTTATGATCGCTTCTTGAGGATAACCTTTTAATCTAAAATCTTCCACGCTTACACTTCCCTCTCTTTTAGAAAGCTTTTTTTTGTCCTTGTTTAAAATATTGGGAACATGACAGAAGAAGGGCATATCTTCTTTCCAGCCCAGCGCTTCATATAAAAGTACATGCTTTGGCGTACTGGCTATCCACTCAGTACTCCTTACAATATGACTTATCTTCATGAGATGATCATCCACAACAACAGCCAGATGATAGGTAGGAAATCCATCAGATTTAACTATAACTTGATCGTCTAGGGTCTCGTTTTCAACCTCAATTCTTCCAAAAACCAAATCATCAAAAAATGTTTTTCCTTTTGGAATTTTAAATCTAAGAACATATTTTTCGCCTTTTGCTATTTTTTCATCGACTTCTTCCTTAGACAACCCCAAACAATGCCTATCATATTTGGGTGGCTCTTTTTTCTCTTGTTGAGCTTTTCTCATGTCCTGAAGCCTCTCTGAAGAGCAAAAACATCGATAAGCTCTTTCTTCTTTTAAAAGTTTTTCTGCATATTTATCGTATATACCCAGTCTTTCTGATTGAATATAGGGCCCTAATTCTCCATACTGACCAACTTTCCCATGTTCATCCAAGAGAACACCTTCATTATTTTTTATACCTGACCAGTCCATAGTTTCTACCAATCTTTCAATAGCGCCTTCTACCAAACGATCCCTATCGGTATCCTCGACTCTTAAAACAAAGCTTCCATCAAACTTCTTTGCCATAAGATAGTCAATCAGTGCTATTCTGAGACTACCAATATGTAACTCACCTGTGGGTGATGGCGCAAAACGCACCCTTGCTTTCTTTTTATTTTCCATAATATTTTAACATCAAAAATCAAATAGTTATATCTATTTCTCTGCTTATTATACAAAATAATACTCATTAAGTCTACCTCATCAAAATATTAAAAAATGGAAGTAAATTTAACATTTTACTTCCATTTTTATCTGAATTTTCTTGGTTTATTTATCTATTACTTAAGCAATTTCCTCTTCCGAATCCACGACCACTACCGTCTCCGTTTCTCAATCCCAGTCCCAAATCTCTTCTAATTTCTCGAGCTTCCTCATATTTACCGTCTTCTGCTAGGTTATGAGCTTCTACGAATTTGGAGAAATTATCCTCATTTATCACATCTGTAACTCTTCTTCCTGACATTTCGCTCATTAGCTCTTTCCAGGCGCTGTAGTCGTTATTTTCAAAAGCTTGCTCCATAGCTTCGTGCCTTTCCGGTGAATAATTTGGACCCACTTGCCCATCACCTTGATGAGCACTAGAGAAAGAATAAGCTCCTGCAAATATTGTTGCTACAAAAAGAGCTGTTCCTATAAATACACTATTTTTATTCATATTTTTTTAATTTAATTATTATTTTTAAAGTGGCCAGCTTCATAATTGTATTACGCAAGTTAAATAATTTTCTTTCACTATTTTATCAAACATGTGACAACTCTTTAACTTTTAAAAACTCTTTTTACTTGTGCTGCATCATTCCTCTTGGACCAAATTTTTCATTGTTCTTATGCATCATATGTCTACCTATCCAGGGTCGAACCTCTTCGGCATAAAATAAATTATCATCTCTCTTTTCACCTATTACTTTTATCCTTACCCCAGGACCAGGAGACACATGTCCACTCCAGAAAATATTGTCACCCACTATTTTCCATCTCTTATCATCCAATCCCTCTAAAAGAAAATTGTTTTCATTTTTCATTTTCAATATTCTACCGCCCAGCAATCCTTTATCTGGGTTATTCCAAACATCTTCTCTGTAACCAATCATTTTTTCATAATAAGGAACATTCTGAGAAAGAGCACTATCAATCGTTCTTCCAAAACCATTGGCGAGCAAAAATCCCCCAAGAACAATGCTAACCAGAACACTTACTGAAACTATAATTAAGGGTTTTATTTTATAACCGCCTTTTGTATGTTTGTAATTGAAATAAGCTAAAAAGTAAAATAGTATAACAATAATTATCCAGATATACGGAAGTGAGATGATAACAGAAGATATAAAGCTTCTTTCTAGATGCATATAAACATCCCAATCATTGTCTAGTAATAAAAATACAATGACACTCCAAGCAACAGATCCTATCACTATGGCTAACAAAAAAAGAAACCAGATTAAATAATCCTTCACTAAAAACAGCCATTTAGATTTTGGCTCTATTTTTTCTTCTTCTATTTTCCTTAATATATCCTTGGCTTTACTCATATTTTTTAAAATTAAAGATCTATTTTTTCTTTAGCGATATCTTCTCTTAATTTATGTTTAGCTCTATTTATCAGCGTCGCTACTGTGCCCATAGGTTTTTTCAATATATCTGAAATTTCCTTATAGTCCTTATCTTCCAAAAACTTAAGAACCAAAACATCTCTATATTTATCATCCATTTTGAGTATTGTATTTCGAATTTGCTTGGCAGATATTTTTCTGTCCAAATCGCTAACAATATCTTCATCGTTTGCTATAAATTCAAATAGCTTATTATTCTCATCATCAGCTGAAACTGTCTTGGGACGAGAAGATGCTTTTCTCCACTGACTTACTGTTTTATTGTGAGTCATTCTATAAATCCAAGAAGAAAACTTCAAGTTATCATCAAAATCATTGAGATTTTTATAGACACTAATAAAAACTTCCTGAATTATATCTTCCGCATCTTCTTTGGAAGCGTTGGATATTCTTCTTATGTAATAAAAAAGTCTTTTTTCATAACGCAAAATCAAGCAATAAAAATATTCCTGGTTTTCTAGAGACAGCCTGACAAGTTCACTGTCCTCCAATTTTTCGCATTCTTCCTGATTGATCATTACTTATAATTTATGTGATACTCTTGTTCACGTAATAAGTAGTACGCTTTTTCAAAGTTTTTCTTTCAAGTTTTATTTTAAATCACAAAACAAACATTCAACCTCCAAAAATGCTTTCAAGTTTTCAGCTGTTCTTTAATATTCTTGATTAACTCTGGAAATTCTTCTGTTAAAAAATGTCCCCTGTTTTCAAAAATCTCTGGCTTTGCACTTGGCAGAGCTTCTGTATATTTTTCTAAATCTAAAAAAAGATCATAAGGATCATCTTGTGAATAATATAAATAAATATCATTCACTTGATTTTGAATATTGGAAAGCTTATCTAATAACTTAAATGAACCCAAATATTCTTTCTCATCATTAAATGGCGCTGCGACAATATGCAATTGAGAAATTTTAATCGGAAACTTGTTTTCACTCAAATATTTAGCCAAAAAAACACCTCCCAAAGAATGCCCGATTAAAATAACCTCATCTCTTAAATACGGCAAAATTTTATCAAGCCAGATTTTCCATTCTACATATTTGGCATTTCTATCATTGGGCATTTTTGGCTTTAATACATCAAATTCTATCCCCAGATCATTCTGAAGATTATCTTTCCATCTTTTCGTTTTCATTTTTTGGAATTTTTCTTCAGTAAAGTTATAATTTTTTAGATAATTTACATAATCTTCATAGGTCTCAAAAGTGTCCCCACCATGAATAACTAAAACTTGTTTTTTGCTCATAATATAAGATATCTATTTAAAGTTTTAAAAATTTTACCTTGAGTTTATCAAAGGTATTTACTCTGAGTTTATTGAAGAGTGGTCGCTAGTGGACTCGAACCACTGACCTCTACAATGTCAATGTAACGCTCTAACCAGCTGAGCTAAGCGACCTTGTTTAAATATTTTATTATAAAACGCCCATTAAATCAACTCTTGCATAGAATCTCACAGATATTTTTTAAGAAATTTTTCCATTATATGAAGCATCTCAAAACTTCCTGCATGTCATTCTGGAAAGTAGATTTTATTAACGATTCGCTCGCCGCGGCGAGCGAAGAGCTTTTATAAAATCACTTATTCAGAATCTCAACCTTTATAAATCATAATACAAATCTTTCCATTCGGGATTAGATTTATTTATCAAATCCTCCTTCCATTTTCTATTCCAATTTTTCAATTGTTTTTCTCTTTGAATCGCGCTCATTACATTTTCAGTCTGTTCAAAATACACTAACTTATTGCAATTATATTTTTCTGTAAATCCTTTGATTATTTTTTCTTTATGTTGATAGACTCTTTGAGGTAGATTGCTAGTTACTCCAATGTACAAAACAGAATTAATTTTATTGGTCATGATGTAGACGCAATACTGTTTCATGTTTTCCGTTTGAGATCCTGAATAAGTGATTTTATTTGAATTCACATTCGTTCATTCAATAAAATCTACTTTCCAGGATGACATATTTAATCATAAATATTCCCCGTCAGCTTGCTGCGGGGACTCAAATACAAGCCAGTAACATGATATACTGTATTAATGGAAATAGATAAAGACAAACACATAAGAAAATCACATAACAAAAATGCATT
>Ga0306910_1000394_pt1 | contig 22147 bp, 18 predicted proteins | sample AntRauMFilla2698_FD_190438 | JGI IMG/M metagenome (GOLD analysis project Ga0306910, IMG submission 190438) | Saline lake microbial communities from Rauer Islands, Antarctica - Metagenome Filla 2 #698 (v2) (version 2) | ecosystem: Environmental > Aquatic > Non-marine Saline and Alkaline > Saline ... | reverse complement strand
CAACTGGTTCTTTGGCTCTGTCGGCGTTGAATGGAACGACACCGACTGGCTCCTCTACGACACCATCACCATCAAACACGAAAACATTGATGAGTCGCTGCGTGACTTCCCGGTCTACGTCGACCTGGCTGACCTCAGTCCAAGCTTCTGGGCGACGACGCCGAGCGAGTCGTTCTTGGTCGGTACCGACATCCGCGTCACCACCGAAGACGGCACACCGGTGGAGCTGCCGCGGGAATTAGTCGCGGCGTCGAGCACAGCGCAGACCGGTGAGCTGCACTTCAAAGCCGACTTCATCAATAAAGACGCCGATACGAGCTTCCGCATTTACTATAACGGCACGACGACGGGGGGTTATGTGCCTGATGCTACGTACGGAGCGCAGGGGGTGTGGAATAGTAACTATAAATCTGTATATCACCTCGAAGAAGACCCAACGAGCACAATGGTGTTTGATTCAACCGCTAACGATAATGATTTGACACCGAATGGTTCGTTTGTGTCGGAAGACTCTGTAGCAGGAGTAGTCGGGCAGTCGGTTCAATTCGATGGGAACGATGAAACATTTATAGATATTGACCAAGTGTGGGAAAATGCAGAAAATACACCAACTATTCAATTTTGGAACAATGTCACTGCAGCAGCTGCAGCAGAAACTGGGACCAATGCTTTTGCTTGGAATGCCGTCGGGGGTGAAAGGATGTCTAGTCATGCGCCACGGGATAATGAAATATACTGGGATTTTGGTACTTGTTGTGACACTGGACGGTTACTAGGTTCCTATACAGCATATGTTGATAAATGGACGATGGTGCACCTCACAAATGGACTATCTCAACAGGCTATATATCTCGATGGTGCGAGTCAATATACCAGCGGTACCGTGGATAATCCAAACGTCGACCTCACTGGCTTTTATCTTGGTTCTGCTGGTGGTGTCAGCCCTCATGACGGAATTATAGACGAGTTTCGGGTGTCAACTGTGGAGCTTTCCCCCGCCTGGATCCGTGCCGAATACGTCAACCAATCCACCACCACCGACTTCTACTTCCTGGGCGTCGGCACCAGCGACACCGGCTCCACTACCCTTGGCGACCACACCGCCACCCAAGTCGACAACGCCTTTAGTTTCCAAAACAAAACCAACGAACCCCTCTTCGCCTTCCAGTTCACTCCGCAAAGTGGCTCCAGCACCATCACCGAACTCACCCTCGAAGTCCGCGGCGCCAAGGACATCAACGTCAACGACTTCAGCAACATCCGCCTCCTGCGCGACCATGACAACGACGCGCAGTACGACGCCAGCGACCAAGAAGTCGCCACCGGCGCCTTCACCCTGGGCAACCGCGGCCGCAACCAAAACACCACCCAGATTGGTACCATCATCTTCAACGACGACTTTGTCAGCACCACCACGCAGAACTACCTCATCGTCGCCGACTGGAACTACCCCGCCCGCAGCTCAGCGCTCACCATCGACCTGTACCCGGAAGATATCATCGCCAGCGATAGCAGCGGCGCCCACGTCTTCCTTGGCTCAGTCGACGACGTCCAGCACGAGCGCCGCACCAGCTTCTCGGGTGGCGGCGGTGGCAGCAGTGCTGCCGTGGGCACGCCAGCCCCAGCCGGCGACGGCGATGTCGGCGGTGGCGGTTCAGACGGTGGTGGTGCGATCGACACCAACACCGGCGGCAACACCATCGGCAACCAGCCTGACTTTAAGTGGCCAACCGCCGGCAGCGGCGACTGGCAATCCATTGCTAATGCCTATGATCAAGTCGACGGCACCTACGCCACTACCAGCGTCGCCAGCTCGAGTGACCTGACTACGTTTAACGACGCTGTCCCGGGCAGTGATACCATCGAAGGGATCGTCGTGAAACTCGAAGGCTCACAGACCGGCACGGGACAAATCGCCGCGGAACTCTCCTTTGACGGCGGCTCCACCTACACCAGCTCCGGCAACGTCACCAGTGGCCTTGGTGCGACCGACTCGGTGGTGACCCTCGGAGGCCCGAGCGACCTCTGGGGTCGCAGCTGGAGCCCTGGTGAGTTCTCAAACGCCAACTTCCGGGTGCGCATCACTGGCGACTCTATCGGTGGTGGTGATGAGGTGCGCCTCGACGCCATCCAAGTCCGTGTCTACCACCAAGCCACCGGTGGGAGTAGCGGGGGTGGGGGAGCGATTTAGGGTGAAGCTGCTTGGCTTGGAAGCTCCAATTGGTCCAGTGACTCTGGTCCAGGTGACTCCTAGACCAAAGCCCAGCTCTCCAGTGGTCCAGGTGTGGTCCAGGTGACTCCTAGACCAAAGCCCAGCTCGCGTAGATGAATTACAGGTGTCTATATCCCAAGCCTCGGAACCAAGCCTCTGAAGATGGGTGGTGATAACGATATGCAGTATCGAACAATTATGCATACATATGTAATACCAATGGGTTACAATATAAACATATGACCGGCCTTGCTCACCCATTCGTGGTTTTTGTACTCTGTTTGCTCACACTTACTTTTATGTCAGGGCAGGTGTTTGCTAATCCTATCCAAGTTTCTCCAACTATTAGTTTTGTTGGGGCAGATGATATAGAGGAAGGGGTGGTCGTAACGGTGAATACAGAGCGAGAAATGTATAGTATTTCAGATCGTTCCCACCACGATAGTGTGTATGGGGTCACAGCAACTCAACCCACCTTGGTCTTTCAAACTGGTGAAGAAGAGGTTCCAGTGGTGACAGATGGAGTGGCATATGTGCAGGTAAATAATGAAGGTGGAGAGATTTCCCGAGGAGATTTCTTGGTAACAGCTGCAGCGCCCGGTGTCGCTCGAAAAGCTAATGACAATGAGTCGTATGTATTTGCGATTGCGCTTGAAAACTATCAACCACAAGCGACTAACCAAACAGGTTTTATCCAAGCCAACGTCAGTGTAGAGGGAGCAGTATTAGCACTTGAAGCCAAACGGCAAGCGCACATACGTACCCAGGATGAGTCTACTAACCCTGTCTCAATTGTACGAGCGGTGATTGCGGTGGTGCTGGTGATTGGCGGATTATTCTTTATCTTATACAGTTTTCGCTCTACTATCAAAGCGGGGGTGGTTTCGGTAGGGAGAAATCCGCGTGCTCGTAGCTCTATCGTTGCTTTAGCTATTGGGAACCTTACCTTCGCTTTGATCTTGTGCGCGGCGGTGGTGTTTATTGCTGTGGCAATCTTAATACTGCCGGTCTAAAGATGCCTGTGTGTAGGAACGCTTGCCGAACGTTTGCATCACGCGGTACTATAAATACATAATTATGAATAGCTATTTTACAGTTGAATTATTGATTGGAACCTTTTTAGGTCTATTGCTCGCAATGGTGATTTTATTGGTATTACAGGTTCGTACTACCAATAAAGTAAATAAATTAACCTATCCAGCCTATGAGTACGTCATTGAAAAGGCTGAGCACGATGCTGAAAAACTAGTGCAAGAGGCACAGCATAAAGCGCAGAGTATAATTGCAGCAGCGCAGCAAGCTGGAGCAAAAACCATCGCCGACTATACCAGTCAGGCAAAAGAAATCCATACTGAATATAGTACTGCTCTACATACCCAAACTGAGTCTCTCGAGCACGCTATGCAAGACATCAGCGACGAAGAGACAGCTGCCTTGCAAAAAGTGACTGATGCAGCTGAAGATATGATTACGACGCAAGAAAAAAGTGTTATTACAAATGTAGAAAAGACCAACCAATCAATCCAGCAGCTAGTAGCGCAAACTGAACAAGGAGCGAAGGAATCAATCGCGCACATAGAAGAGCAGATTGCAGCGGTGGGAGATAGATTGGAGACTCAACTAAAGGAAACTGATACAACCGGGCAAGAGCTGTTACAAAAACATATAGCTTCACTGCAGGGTGTAGCTGACAAACATGTCGAGATGTATACCGATGCTCGTATCAAGCTCCTTGATGAACATATCGAGCAATTGGTTGAGTCAGTGGTGTTGGACGTGTTGCACACCCAACTGACACCATCAGAACAGGCGTCGCTCGCATTTAAAGCCTTGCAAGAAGCTAAAGCCCAACATATTTTATGAGTGATACTACAACGTTGGTACAGGAGCTTTGTGCAAATACGTACACTGTCGGAGATATGCGTCGACGGCTAGGCTTGTTGCAAGAGGGGGCTGAATTAGCTTTATTTAATGATGAGACAACTGATCCAGTGACAGCAATCAAGGCAGCCATCAAAGAGCGAGGAACGGAGGATGATGTAGCAGCGGTCACTGCTTGGGGTACCGAAATGTTTTCACAATTTACTGCTGCTACTATTCGGGAACATATCTCTACGCTGCAAAAAGCAGTCGACGCGTTGCCAATTATGACCTTGTATATTCCAGTAGCTTTTCCGGAATCAGAGCTTGCAACTATGTCTGCGTGGGGTCGAGAAGAATGCGCACCCCAACTGTTGTTTGATGTGCGGGTTGATCCCCAAGTAGCAGGCGGATGTGCTTTTGTGTGGAATGATACATACCATGATTTTTCTTTCAAAGCTCAGAGCAAAAAATATCCCGGAGTAATTACCCAGCATCTCAACGCCTATGCGTAACTCAAACCGTGCTCATGAAGTAGGATTCGTCGTTCGTACCAAGCGATATTTATTAGCTATTGAAGGCCTCCCTTCAGCGCGAGTAAATGATCTTTTGGTTGATGAAAAAGGAAATTTGGCGATTGTCCGTTCACTGGCTGATGACCATGTGTCTGCTCTCACGTTGGCAAAAGTAGCTGGACCAAGAGATAGGTATACGTATCTTGAGGGCGATTATATGTATTCCTGTGGGAAACAATTGTTTGGACGGATTATAAATACCTTGGGTGTGCCAGTTGATGGAAAAGGATCGCTACCTCCAGGTGAGTTACCGCTCGCACTCGAGCTTGATGCGCCGGGAATCGAACAGCGGATAGCTATTCACGAGCAACTACAAACTGGAGTAACGGTTACTGATTTGTTGATACCGATTGCTAAAGGACAGCGTCAGCTGTTGTTTGGCTCAATGCGTAGTGGGAAAACCACCTTTTTAACAGAAACAGTGTTGGCTCAAATACCACACGGAACGGTTTGTATTTATGCGGTACTCGGTAAACCAGTGGCTGGACTGCGCAAGGTGACCGACACTATTTTAGGTGATGGGAAAACGGGTAAGAATATTGTGATAGCTGCTCTTTCGGACGAGCCGGCTTCGGTAATCGCGCTAGCTCCATCAATTGCCTTTTTGTTGGCGGAGTACTATCGCTCACAGGGTGAGCATGTATTGGTGATTCTAGATGACCTTGATGCTCATGCTAAGTATTTGCGAGAGATTGCGCTACTTGAGGGCAGGCTGCCGAGTAACGAATCCTACCCCGGTGATATTTTTTATCAGCACGCACACTTGATGGAGCGCTCTGGTCATTTTAATGAGTCTTTAGGTGGTGGGTCTATCACTGCACTACCGGTGGTACAAACTGACCTAAAAAACTTCTCTGACTTAATTCCAACCAACCTCATGGCTTGTACCGATGGACACTTTTCGTTTGTGCCGTCCCTTCGGGCCGAGGGGGTGTATCCGTCGATCAATATCGAACAGTCGGTGACGCGCGTTGGTCGGCAGTCGCAAGCTACTATGCAAAAGCAGCTCACCACCCGGATTCAAATTTTGCTCGGCAGCTACCGACAACAAAAAGAGTACGCTCAGTTTAGTGCTGACCTCAATGCGCATACCAAAGATACACTCAGACGTGGTGCGATCGTTGAAGCGCTGCTACAACAAGAGCCGTACCATACCGTTCCTCGCAGTACCCAGGTGTTATTGCTGGCGCTGGCCTTTACTGATTTTTTTGATGAGAAAGACGTACACTTTGTTGATACTCACAAAGCGACGTTGGTGGAGACTCTCACTACCGATGATACTTTTAGTGACTTGCGCACCCAAGCACTGGAAACTGTAGAATACAAAGATTTTATAAATGAATTGCAGACTAAAACTAAATTGTTGCTTTCCATATGTCAGCCATAAACGAACTACGCGAAGGTATCGCTCATACGCAAACGGCTCAGTTTGTAACTACTATGTTGCGAGATATTAGTGCTACCAAATTGCAGTCCATTCGGGCGGCGTACGAGGCAAATGTACAATACTACGCCGAGCTACACCACAAAGTGAGTATGCTGCAAAATTACATAGCGGTGAATAATATCGGCCTTGAACAGGGTAAAAAAAAGCGCGTGTATGTCGCACTTACATCTAATCGTCGCTTCTACGGTACCCTCAATGCGGACGTGATCAAACGTCTCCGGACAGAAGTGGCGGCCGATGGTGATGCAGCCACATGTGTGATTGTAGGGCAGACCGGTCGTCAGATCTTGCAGCGGTCGCCACTAGCAGCCGAAATTACCTATGAAGCATTTTTAAAAGACGAACCAACGCCGCAAGAGGTAGAGCGTGTCATTGCATCGCTACGGACCAACGATGAGGTGGTAGTGATACACCCAACGTTCATAAATGCGTTCGAGCAAAAAGCGAAACTAACCGACCTCACACATGTACCAGCTAGCACCACACCGGCAGTGCCGCCACTTGATCATATTATCGAACCTGACATTCCGGCCATGATAGAGTTCTTTACAACTCAGATACGGTTCGTGCTGTTTGGTAGAATAGTATTGGAGACGAGACTGGCTCTGACCGGAGCGCGTTTGATGAAGATGCAACGCGCACGCGAACGTGCCGGAGAAATGTTAACTGAAGAGCGGCGAGTGATTCATAAAGAGATTAGTACGATGCAAAGTATGCGTCTACTAGAAACGTTTGCCGGATTTCATAATAAAGAAAGTGTATGAGTGCCACCCTACCTACAACAAAATACGTCGGACGTGTACGAGGAGTGCTCGGGCAAATTGTTCGTATTGAGTGTGATGGCGAGTATCGTCCACCGCTGAAGGAGCTGTTGACGGCGAAGGATGATGCGTCGATACGACTCGAAGCGTATGCGTATGAAGGAGCGCATACCCTGTACTGTTTGTTACTCTCAGAGGTAGATACGCTGGAGCGAAATGTTAAAATCATGAGTACGGGCGCTCGGATTACTGTACCGGTTGGAAAGCCAGTACTGGGACGAGTGATCGATCTTTATGGTGAACCAATCGATGGCGGGGGACCACTTGCTGTAAAAAAAGAACGAACAATTTATCGTGACCACAGCGAGACAGTAGGCAGCACAATCGTGAGACCGAGTGTGATTCAAGAGACAGGTATTAAAACCATCGATTTTTTTGTGCCCTTATTAAAGGGTGGCAAGATGGCGCTGGTTGGTGGTGCAGGAGTAGGAAAGACAACACTACAAGAAGAGATTCTCCGTAACGTGGTATACGATGGGACGGGAGTCTCAGTGTTTGCAGGGATTGGCGAGCGTATCCGTGAAGGGCATGCCCTCTATGAATCGCTCAAAGAACACAATGTACTTGATCGTACAGCACTGGTGTTTGGTCACATCAACAAAAACGCGGCGGTTCGGGCGATCACTGCTTCGACTGCAGCTACCTTAGTAGAACACTTTCGAGATGAAGAAAAAACTGACGTACTGTTGTTTGTCGATAACGTGTTTCGTTTCTTGCAAGCAGGAAGCGAGCTCTCGACCTTGCTTGGCGAGCTACCTTCTGAATTTGGCTATCAACCGACTCTGCAATCCGAAATCGCTGAATTTGAGAACCGGCTCTATTCCACAACTGATGCATCGGTTACCTCGGTGCAAACGGTATATGTGCCAGCGGATGAATTTGGTAACCCGGCTGTATCAGCCACCATGCCGCACATGGATGCGGTGGCGATTCTGTCCCGTGAGCTTACCTATGAAGGGCGGTATCCAGCGGTTGATCCATTCCAGTCTATGTCGTCCGCGTTGAATCCTCAGACAGTTGGAAAAGAACATTATACTGCGGCAACTGAAGCAATCGAGATACTCAACCAATACAAACAGCTCTCTCGAATCGTATCTATTGTCGGAGAGGAAGAGTTATCAATCGAAAATCAAAAACGCTACCAGCGTGCGCAAAAGTTACTCAACTACATGACGCAGTCGTTCATTGTGACAGAGATTGAGACTGGTCGAAAGGGGGCAAAAGTGCCACGGGAATTAGTTGTGCGTGATGTACGAGCCATTCTCGACGGTACACTCGATGCGGTGCCGGCAGACAAATTTTTATACATTGCCGACTTAGCTTCCGCTGGTATCTTGTCAACTTCATGAGTAACTCACTGCGGGTAATCATCCAGTCTCCAGTAGCAAAAGTCTGGGAAGGAGACGTCAAAGCACTTTCAGCTGAAAATAGTGAAGGAGTGTTTGATATTTTGCCTGATCACGCGCGTTTTATGTCTTTATTACATGCCACACCTCTTTCTCTCGAGCTTCCGACCGCCGAGATACAATCGTTTACTTTCAAGGACGCTCTTTTATACGTGGATGACGATATTGCGACCATTTATATACAAGAGCCACTACAAGAAATACCCTTGTAGTTATAGGCAAATTATAAAATTACGTCCCCAGTTTTACAGAGGTGCGTGGTATTATTTTACTAAGTGCATACCGACACACCTTACTTGCCAGAAGCCGCAATATAGCTGTGTATTTTGTATGTACTGTAAGTTCACATGCGTATACATTTTTTAACCAATAAACTTCATCAAATAGTCGGGTTTTGTATTGCAGCGATAGCTTGTGTAGTGTTTTTACTTTGTCTGTCGCTTATGCAGCCGGTATCAGCGCAAGTTCCCGCAACCTCGGCAGAGTCGGAGTCGGTAGAACAGGTGCACCCGTTTCGTGCACTACTTGATCAAGTGATTGTGCAGCTCAATGGCGTAGTCTCATACACTGCTCAGGCGATTGACGCAGTGCGCCCAAATTCAAATCAAGCAGACAGTAGTGAGGAGGCAGCGTTACCGTCACCGCGCTCTGATCTAACTTTACCAGCGTCAGCCCAGTTTCCGTCGGTTAACCTTGGGTCGGGTACTTTTATTATCAACGCCCCCTTATCCGTCAGGCAGTCGCTGGCAGTGACGGGTGGTAGCCGCTTGGCTACCACTACCGTAAGCGGACTTTTTTCTGCTGGGGTGATGGCAGGTTCGAATCTTACGATTGGAAATACTATTACCACCGATTCCTTGCAAGTGGATGAACTAGCCTCCATTGAAAGATTGACAGTGAGTAACGCCGCCGAAATAAACGGCGCTTTACAAGTAGATGGATTAGCCTCCATTGAAAGACTGACAGTGAGTAATGATGTCGAAATAAATGGCGCTCTGCGTGCACTTGGCGGCATCATAACCGATGGTGCAAATATTGATGTAGCTAGCGGATCGATTTTTGCGAGTAACGTTGTAAACGAAATTGTGGCTGGTTCTAATGTTACCGTAACTGGGTCGAGAAACACCCCAACTATTTCATTTGTCCCTGAGCCGTTTGATGGTGTACTCGAAATAAATGGTGAGCGAGGTACTGTTGAGTTCGAAGCTGGGGAAGATATCGAAATAAATGGCCTGGAAATCGAAAATATTTCGGACCTAGACAGTGTTCGATCGCGGGGTGGTTGTGCTGGTTGTATCGATGACAGTGATGTATCAAACATACTCACGTTGTCGGGGGGAACTATTAATGGCACCAGCATCGGTCTTGGTTCAGCCGCAGCCGCAGCGTTTAGTACGGTGAATGTTGGGAATGCGCTATCCTCCAGCAGTGCCTTCACTGTATTGAGTACTGGTACGTCAACCTTTGGTGGCACAGTCAATATTGAATCTGGTTGTTTTGCAGAAAATGGCGTGTGTATCGGTGGACTGACGGCTCCGACGTATCTCGGGCTACCAGATACTCCAGGGTCATACCTGTCTGGTTCACTCCAGTATGCCAATGCGTCTGCTACCGCTTTGACTCAGTCAGCCGGTTTGGTGTTTGCTGGAGATAATTTGGGTATTGGTACCAGCACGCCATCAGCCAGGTTAACCGTCGAGGGTGACTCATTGCTGATCGGGGCAGTGTCAGTTATTAGCGGTACCAGCTCGCAGTTCAGGGGAGGACTCAATGTGACCGATGGTTGTGTGTCGGTTGATGGTACTTGCCTGGGTGGGGCAGCGGAGATTGGTGACTTAAATGACGTCACCCTAGCCACAACCAGTGACGGCGACATACTTATATATGATGGTACCGCGTGGACAAACGTATCGTCTTCCACCTTAGGCTTTGGTGACGGGACATTTTTAGGGTTAGCTGATACACCGCAAACCTACCTAGCCCGGTCCGTATCGTATGTAAATGCAACCAGCAGTGCACTGACCCAGTCAGCCAATTTTGTGTATGACGGGACGCGGCTGGCGGTTGGCACTCCGAGCCCGGTCACCACCCTGACGGTGGGTGGCGACCTGAGTATGTTAGATGGATCACTCACTCGCTGGTACGATAACGATAGTTCAAATTACGCTGGCTTTCGAGCACCAGCGGTACTAGGGTCAAATATTGAGTGGATTCTGCCAGCTATTGATGGCGGTAGTAACGAGATCTTGGTGACTGACGGCTCTGGGAATTTACGGTTTGACTCGGTTGAGTCAGTGGGGGGCGGGTCACCAGATTTTATAGGCTTGACCGACACCCCTGCGGGATATATAACCAATGGTATCCCATTTACCAGCACCAGTTCATTGTTATTTTCAAACGAGTTTGTGTTTGATGGGCAGAATTTAGGAATTGGGGTAGAGCTACCGCTAGCGCCCCTAACCGTACAAGGGAACACCCGTCTGCAAGCAGTCAATGATGCCGTGGGATTTTATTATAATGCCAGCGCTGACACCGTGGGGATCGGAACTCTCAATGCCGACGCACGACTAGCTGTTGAAAATGGTTCAATCTTGCAGCAGGGAGGGCGCGCCAGTAGCACGTACACCCCTAATCAGATTGGGTCACTTGATTTAGTTTCTAACCCGAGTGCTAACGACGTACAAGTGATTGGAAATCGAGCGTACGTTGTTAGTAGTTCGGCTGGGGATGATTTTCACATATTAGATATCAGTAATCCAGTGACACCAGTTGAGGTTGGGTCACTTAATTTACCAACAACTGCTAGTCGAGTGTTTGTAGTTGGCAATTACGCATATGTTGTCAGTTCGGTCACTGGGGATGATTTTCATATTATCGATATCAGCAATCCGATGGTACCAGTTGAGGTTGGGTCACTCAATTTACCAACCTCCGCTAACGATGTATTTGTGCAAGGTCGATATGCGTACGTGGTGACAGACAACGTCGGCGATGATTTTCATATTATCGATATCAGCAGCCCAAGCTCACCCCAGATTGTTGGTGAAACAGATTTGTCAGATTCTGGTACTGCAGTCAAGGTGCGTGGACAGTATGCGTATGTGACTACTCGTGGCACGGACGAAGACTTCCATGTTATCGATATCAGCAGCTCAACTGCACCTACCTCTACTGACAGTATATTTCTAAGTGACGCAGCCAATGACGTCTTTATTAAAGAAAACTATGCCTACGTTGTATCTAATAATGGTGGGGACGACTTTCATATTATTAACATCAGTGACCCCAGCGCTGTGGTCGAAGTAGGTGGTATTGATTTGGTCACATCTGCCGTGGCTGTGACGGTGTCGGGTAAATATGCTTATATAGCTAGTGCGGCCACTGGCGATGATTTACATGTGATTGATATTAGTAGTGCTACGACCCCAGTGGAAGTAGGAGCAATTGAACTGGCTGCCGGAGCCGGTACCGGTGTCGCTGTAGCGGGGCGCTATGCCTATATCACCACTACAAATACTGGAAAAGAATTTTACGTGGTTGATCTGACAGGCATAGAAGCCCAATCAGGCGTCATGCATTCCTTGCAAAGTGGATCAATGACGGTTCTTGGCGATACCGTCCTGTCCGGGAGGTTGGATGTAGGGGAGGGACTATTAGTAGGAGATGTAGGGATTTATAGTCAAGGTGCTGTTTATGCTGCGGGTACCGATAGCTCATATTTCCTTGGAGATATGAGCATAGGTACCACTAGCGCGAATTCAGAGTTGACAGTTGACGGTGTTATCCAGGCAACCAATCTTGTCAGTGGCGGCACAACCAACCTCATGGCCGATGCGCAGGGCAACATAATATTAGAAGTATCGGATCAACGCCTTAAAGAAAATGTACACACGCTGACTGGATCGTTGGATAAAATTCTTGGTTTACGAGGAGTATCGTACGCATGGAAAGACAAAGATCGGTTTGGAGACCAGCAAGAAATTGGATTCTTAGCCCAGGAGGTTGATGAGGTAGTGCCTGAGGTGGTGCGAAAGGGTGGTGCGTACTGGTCGCTTAATACTAAAAACTTATTGGCGCTGGTGGTGGAAGCGATGAAAGAGATGTGGTCGGTGGTGAATGGAAATCAAAACCGGATCGAGGAACTTGAAACACGTATCCGTGAACTCGAAAATCGGAATAGCTCCTCAACAGTTGCGACACAGATTCTGGAACAGGACGAAGAAGCGGCAAAAGAAAATATACAACCAGAGCTGGTTGATGAAAAAGATAGTGACGCGAAAGCGCAATCAGGTGCCGATGAAGAAGAGGTTGAGGTACGGTTAGTTGGTACTCCCTCTTCCACCAGCACTATGGCGACCACCACCACAGCCGCCACCACTAGTGAACTAGATGCTGACTCAGAAACGCTGCTACCAGTACAAGAGAATAACCAGTCAGAACCTGTAGCGCCTGAAATGCCTAGCGATGACTCGGTCGAGATTGTAGAGACGACATTGGATACCACTAACACTACAGCGAGTTCCAGTGAATCGCATATTGATCCCCAAGAGCCACACATGCTATTAGAGTCTACAGGAGAAGCAGATGAAGGTGAGATAGCGACCAGTGTAATTGATGAGTCAACTGCAAATAGTGAATAGACTCGGCGTCTCAGGTCGAACGACAAAATAATTATTATCCACAATTCAAGCCCTAGAGCCAGATTAAAATCTAAAATTCTAGTATTATATAAGTACCAAGTTATTTAAAAAAAAGAAACATTATTATTATGAAAACGTCATTACACTTCAGCAACCTAACTAACGCAGCCACTTTGGCCGCGTTAGTGTTCTCTCTATCACTCGGTCTATTCTTCGCCTTTGAGCCAGCTGTTACATTTGGCCAACAAACCGACGAATTTACCGTTCAAGCAGAAATTGCCGGAGAGCTCGCATTTGTGACTACTGCAGACGATATTACACTTACTCCAGCCATCGCAGGTCTAACAGGTGGGTTTGCAAACGGAACCACAACAGTAGCAGTTAACACCAACAACCCGCTAGGATACACCATGACGATTGAGTTCTCTACTACTACTGCTATGCAACAAGATCTGGGTACATCAACAATCGCGAACTACACACCAGTAAGTGGCGCTGATTATGACTTTTCAATAAATAGTGGTGATGCTGAGTTCGGGTATACCGTCTTCTCAAATACAAACACTGCAGATACAAATACTATCTTTCTTAATGACGGAGGTACGGACTGTAGTGGAAGCACAACAGGAACTCTTGGGAAGTGTTGGTACAACGTAGCTGACGCAACGGTCGCAACCAATATTATTGACCGCTCTAGCCCGACTCCAAGTACTGGTGCTACTACCACTATCGCATTTCAGGTTGGAGTAGGCGCCAATCCAAACCCAGCTCTCCCAACTGGTTTCTATACAGCAACGACTACCTTGACCATTACTGACAACTAAAATATAATCAAATTACTATGTTGAATACAACTTCGCACCGATACAGCGTGGTTGCATTCCTACTAATTTTGGGATGCACACTCCTAGCTCTGCCTACGAGTGTGTTTTCTCAAGGAGAAATTGCTCCAGAGGCTGACGAGGCAGCGACGACGACAACTATTGATCTTGAGACAGATCCAGTTGATGATTCTGTGCTACCAGCGCTACCCGACGTAGCAACTCCTACAGTTCCACCAGCCCCTGTAGCGCCAACGGCTGTTGTAGATTCCTATTCTCGAGAACGGTTACCTAATGATGATGTATTCAATGATTTTGTCGTCGGACCGGGGCGTTTTGAGCTTGAGCTTGCTCCGGGTCAAAGTCGCACGGTCGAATTAGTTGTGTCTAACCGTATGGGGGTCGAAAAGGTGTTTTCGTTTGAAACCGAAGACGCTGAGGGTACAGAGGATGGTTCAAAAGCTCTTGTCTTACTGGGCGATGATCGAGGGCCGTATACGATTAAGGACTATATCAGCGTCCCACACAAAGAATTTACATTGCAGCATGCAGAGCGTGCTCGGATACCGGTAACAGTCAGCATTCCGGCTGATGCTGATCCAGGTGGTCGGTACGGGAGTTTGCTGATATCAATAGTCTCGGATAAAAATGAACTTAATTCCGCCGGTGGTTCAGTGCCAGCTTCAGTACTAGTTAGTCGTATTGGAACACTCTTTTTCATCTCTACTCCAGGTGAAACCGAAACAGCCGGAGAGACACTCGACTTTTCTACTGTAAACGACACTGCTCTGTTCACAGATACACCGATACCAATGAGTATTGTGTTTGAAAACACCGGTGACGTGCACTTGAATCCCTATGGCGAGATACGCATTACTAACTTTCTTGGAGATGAGGTGGGGTTTGTAGAGCTTGCACCCTGGTTTGTATTGCCGGATTCAATACGAAATCGTGTGGTCGAGTGGGACAGAGAGTTTCTTATTGGCCGATATACGGCTACCGCTCAAATAAACCGAGGTTACGATGATGTGGTAGACACCCGAACAGTCGTTTTTTGGGTACTCCCATGGAAAATACTCCTTCCTATCTTTATCGGCCTCTTCCTGATCTTCGCTCTGATCCGTTACGTTGCTACCCGGTTTGAATTTAAACGCAAATAATTTAATTACTACTCATGCGTATATGGAGTTCATTGTTCTTGACCAGTTTAGTAAGCGCTGTTGTGTTTACACCAGTAGTATTTTGGTATACTGATATCGTAGGAGCACAAGTAATGGAAAGTACTAACTATGGTTTACAATCTGACAGTATAAACTTTGGCGGTGGTCTCTCTAACTCAACTGGGTTTACTTTAGAGTCGAGTGTAGGGGAGATTGCTACCGGAGAAAGTGATAGTAGCTCGTATACCTTACGGGCAGGATATCAACAAATGCAACAAGTCTTCATGTCTTTGACTGGCTTGGCCGCAGTTACTTTGTCGCCTACCATTCCTGGTGTGTCGGGTGGAGTAGCAAATGGATCGACTACCGCGACAGTCGTGACTGACAGCCCCTCTGGTTATTCGCTCACCATCGCAAGCGAATCATCGCCGGCCATGGTGTCTGGAGGCAATAGTCTCGCTGATTATAATACCGGCCCGACCCCAGATTATGAATTTGCCATTGGCGTGAATGATGCTCATTTTGGGTTCTCGCCGTTTGGCGACGACATAGTCGATAGATTTAAGAATAATGGAAACAGCTGCGCCGTGGGTACTACTATATCTAATCTGAACTGTTGGACTGGTGTCAGCACTACTGCCGCAGTGATCGCTGAGTCTGCCAGCTCTAATCATCCGGCCGGAGCCGATACACGAATCAACTTTCGAGTAGGTGTTGGTGGATCGGTTACTCAAGCTCCAGGGGTATATGTAGCAACTACGACGGTAACAGCGCTACCACTATGAGAATACTGTTGAGTCTCGTTCTTACTTTGGTTTTCATGGGTGGCACGGCTCAATTGAGTTTTGCACAGACTGACTCGTTCAACGTAGAACTTCTCTATGGGGAAGATGCTCAGCCTCCAACCACACCATATCCTTTTTCGGTCACCCCGATTGCAGCAACGCAAATTGATGTCGCCTGGGGCACATCAACCGATGATACTGGGGTAATTGGGTACCAGCTCTTTCGTGACGCTGTGCAGATTGCCACTACGACACTAACGTCTTATTCTGATAGCGGCTTGATCGCCAGTACCACATACTCATATAGTGTTACCGCCTTTGATGCATTTGGTAATTTTTCAACGTCATCAATTACCCTCGCTACGACTACTTTTTCAATACCTCCACCGCCAGTAGCTGCTACTACAACAGCGGACAGAGATGGCAGTTCGGCCACGATAGCTCGACTGCAATTAACATCATTTGTTATAGCACCTAGTACTAACGGTGCTAAGTTTGAGTTTAGTACCAATCTACCTACTCGCTTTATATTACGTTATGGCAAGTCAAGTATTTATGACGACGGAACTATAGAAAGTCCAATTTATAAATCTTCGCATATTACCTCATTGTTTCCTTTAGAGGCAGGCACCGAGTATGTATATGAGCTCTATGGTTACGATCGATTTGGTGCAGAAGTCCTCTTGTCTGGTGGCAACTTTACTACCATTGCCTTACCTGATACTACTGCGCCAGCTAACGTAGCTAATTTTTCTGCAACGCCAATAGGTACTGATACGTTTCTGCGCTGGGATAACCCAACTGAAGACGATTTTGTATATGTACGAATAGTGCGAAATCATTTGTTCTATCCACTGAATGAGAGTGATGGGTTTTTGGTATATGAAGGGTCGGCTAATTCAGTAACTGATCAAGGTGGTTTGGTCACGCACGACGGACAGTATTACACAATATTTACCTACGATTCTTCAGGTAACCTGTCTTCGGGTGCGATAGCGTATGCTACAACACAGTTACCGTCAGAGAGTGTTATCCCAGACACACCTGGTAGTGCGACCGATGATGATAGGGAAGAGGTTTCCACAGATACTAGCTCTACAACTTCCATCCAGGTGCCACCTGATCCAAATATGCCGCAGCCCCAAGACATTTTGGTATCGCAAGGAGGTACTACCTATAGTTTTGCAAGTAGTACGATTACGTTAGCGAGTGAAGAATTATTTTTTGTCTCGATTCCAGCTGATAAAATTACTGGCGCATTTAAGACGATTGTCGTCACTTTGGATGATCCAAGAGGGTCGGGCAAAAACTTTTCATTTTTATTGCGTCTCAATAATACACAGACGGAGTACACTGCAACCATAGCGCCAGTCCAGGTAGCAGGGGGCTCGCAGTTGCAGGTAGATATATACGACTATGATGTCAAGGTGGTTGGGAGCTATCGGACCCAGCTGGAGTTTACCGAAGCTAGGGGTACCAGCTCTTCCACATTTGAAACACTAGTATGGCGCCTACAAACGCTGGCTTGGGGACTGTTACTGGCGGTTCCAATCCTGACTTTGGTCGCCCTATGGTTTATTTTTTGGCGCCATCGAAAGCAAGATGAGGATAACCAGACTTCTGTATAATTTTTTGCCTTGTATACTGTGGTGAGGAACTTAACATAACATATTGATTATTTATGACTCGTGTAGCAATTAATGGATTTGGAAGAATAGGACGAACGTTTTTACGGACAGCGTTTGGACACAGCGACTTTGAAGTGGTCGCCATCAACGACTTGGGCAGTCTTGAAAACTTGGCCTACTTACTGAAGTATGATTCAGTATATGGACGAGCTCCGTTTACTGTCGAAATTGTTGAGGGTAAACTCATGGTGCAAGGCAAAGAGATTGCTTTCACCCAAGAACGGGCACCAGAAAAGCTACCTTGGGGTGATATGAATGTTGACATAGTAGTGGAATCAACTGGTTTCTTTACTACCTACGAAGGTTCTAAAAAGCACCTCGCAGCTGGGGCTAAGCGAGTGGTGATCTCAGCACCAGCTAAAGACGAACCAGAAGCAGCCGGCGTCAATGGAGCAACGGTTTTGATGGGAGTAAACGACGACCAACTCAAGACCTGCGAGATTTCATCTAACGCTTCGTGTACTACTAATGCCACCAGCCCACTGATTGCAATCCTCAAAGAAGCGATTGGTATCGAGAAGGCCATTTTGAACACCGTACATGCGTACACCTCAACTCAGTCACTGGTGGATGGTCCATCGAAGGATCTCCGCAAAGGTCGAGCAGCAGCGCTTAATATCATCCCCGCTTCAACTGGTGCGGCGATTGCCACCACTAAAGCCCATCCTGAACTTGATGGAAACTTTGACGGTATGGCCATGCGAGTACCAGTGCCGGTCGGTTCAGTGGTTGATGTGACATTTATTGCGAAGCGAGACACGAGCGTTGAGGAAATCAACGAAGCGTTCCGTAAAGCAGCTGCTGACCCCCGCTGGAAAAATATCTTTGCTGCCACTGATGAGCCAATCGTCTCTTCAGATATTATCGGGTCGCGGGTTGGTTCAATCGCAGATATGTCATTTACTCGGGTTGTGGGTGGTAATTTGGTCAAGGTGCTTGGTTGGTATGACAATGAAACCAGTTACACTCAGACGTTGGTCGAGCACGTAGCGGCATCAGCGCGACATCTACAGGCTGCTTAATGAAAATTCACCTGGCTACAGATCATGCGGGTTATGCGCACAAAAATACTATTGCTGATTGGTTAGTCAGTGAAGGGTTCGACGTGGTTGATCACGGAGCCGCGGTGTTTGACCCCGAAGATGACTTCCCAGATTTTATCGTCAAAGCTGCGCATGCAGTAGCCAAAGCACCCGCGACCGATCGGGCAGTAATCTTTGGCGGGTCTGGCCAAGGTGAAGCCATGTTGGCAAACCGGTTCCCGGGTGTGCGAGCAACGGTCTTGTATAGTGATAGTAAAGAAATTGTTGAGCTCGGACGATCTCACAACGACTCGAATGTCCTATCAATCGGAGCGCGACTGTTATCAATCGACGATACCAAAAAACATATTTGGTCCTGGCTCCACACCCCTGGCGCAACTGACAAAAAGTACATTCGCCGCGATCAAAAAATTGACCAGCTCACTAGAAACCTACACACATGATTCCAATTGTTCCCGCCTTCATTCCTCAGTCTGAGGATGACGCAAAAGAAAAACTTGAGTTGCTTCGGTTTAGCCCCGAGGTGCATCTTGACGTGGTTGATGGGAAATTTACCCCAACAGCGTCGTGGCCGTGTAAACCTACTGGAGAACCAGTTACAGTGAAGCCGTATTCTGACCAATTCTCACTTGAGGTTGATCTGATGATTGAAGACCCGTTGTTAGCCGCCGCTGATTGGATCACCGCCGGAGCAGACAGGTTGGTTTTTCACGTTGAGACAGTTTCACTCGAGAACTTCAAAAATTTTGAAAACTTCACGCATACGTCGATTGGTGTGTCGGCGCATGGCGATACTGCAATCGATACACTACTGGCGTACGCTGAGTTTGCTGATTACGTGCAGTTGATGGGTATTTATCAAATCGGCGCCCAAGGACAGCCGTTTGATGCAACCGTGCTGGAAAAAATTGCTGCTGTACAAGCAGCGTATCCAGAGAAATCTATCACTATCGACGGTAGCGTTAACGAACACACTATCGTGCAGCTCAAAGAGGCTGGAGCAGACCGATTTATAGTTGGTTCGGCGATCACTTTGCAACCAGATCCAGAGGCAGCGTACCAGGCGCTATCCGTACTTATTAACTAAAAAGAACCAAAAGTACTTGGAGCTTTGGCTTCAACTTTGTATACTAATAAAGATATGCAGTACCTCACTTCAACCCAAATCAAATCATTAGAAAAGAAAGCAAACGAGATTCGTCAGAGTATTATCGAAATGTTAACCGAAGCTGGGAGTGGTCACACCGCGGGCCCGCTCGATATGGCGGATGTGTTTACCTTGTTATACTTTGCCCTCCTCAAACACGATCCTCAAAACCCCGATTGGGAAGAGCGGGACCGTCTGATTTTGTCTAACGGCCACATATGTCCAGTCCTCTATGCCACCATGGCGCACGCTGGGTATTTTCCGGTAGAAGAACTGCTCACCCTAAGAAAGTTTGGGTCACGCCTGCAAGGACACCCACATCGCGAGGCATTGCCGGGCCTTGAAAATACCTCTGGACCATTAGGGTCAGGGTTGTCGCAGGCAGTGGGTATGGCCATCGCTGACCGAATGAATAATCCGTATTCAAGCAAGTTTTTCTACTGCCTGACCGGTGATGGTGAACTCCAAGAAGGTCAGATTTGGGAAGCGGCAATGTTGGCTGGGAAAGAAAAACTGCACAATTTGATTGTGATCGTCGACCGAAATGGATTCCAGATTGATGGGTATACCCAAGATGTGATGCCGATGGAGCCGCTGGCCGAAAAATTTGAATCGTTTGGGTTTGATGTCCAAGAAGTCGACGGGCACAGCATGCGGGCGCTGAACGACGCAGTTGGAAAGGCACAAGCCGTGTACAGTCAACCCTCAGTTATCATTGCGCATACAATTGGTAGTAAAGGGGTGGACGTGTTTGAGCGTGACTTTAGGTGGCATGGTAACCCTCCGGGTAAAGGGCCAGAGGATCGGGTGCCAAAGAGTGAGCAAGCAAAGGTAGCATTAGAAAAACTCCGTACCCTGGCTGGTATGATTGATAAAGATACTATTTCATAAATTATGTTTGCAGATCATATTTCAGAAGCAATAAAAAATGGAGAGGAGGTTGAGCGCGTAGCAACACGTAACGGCTTTGGTGAAGGTTTGCTCGAAGCGGGTAAGCGTGACGAGAACGTGGTGGCGCTTTGCTGTGACCTAACAGAGTCAACCAAGACACACGTGTTTGCTAATGAGTTCCCAGAACGGTTTGTACAGATTGGGGTAGCTGAACAAAACTTAGCATCAGTGGGCTCAGGCATGGCTGCTATGGGGAAGATTCCTTTTATCACGTCCTACGCCATGTTTTCACCTGGCCGTAATTGGGAACAAATCCGCACCACAATCGCGTACAACAACGCCAACGTAAAAATCGCCGGTTCGCACGCCGGAGTATCGGTTGGCCCTGACGGCGCTACCCACCAAGCAATCGAAGATATTGCAATCATGCGCACAGTGCCAAACATGACCGTTATTGCACCAGCTGATATTCACGAAGCCCGTAAGGTCACCCTCGCAGCTGCGAAGCATAATGGGCCAGTATATTTCCGCTTGGGACGATCCGGAACGCCGGTAGTAACCACTCCAGAGTCACCGTTTGAGATTGGCAAAGCACAACTCATGTTTACTCGTGATCAGTCACATCAAAAGAAAGTGGGTATTATTTCCACCGGATCACTTTTATACAACAGCCTGATGGCAGCCCGCGAATTACAAACGCAAGGCATCGGAGCATCCGTCCTACACCTAGCGACCATTAAACCGCTTGATACAGAAGCTGTGGCTGCATTTGCAGCTGATCACGATGCGCTAGTCACGGTCGAAGAACATCAGGTAGCCGGTGGAATGGGAAGTACGGTTGCAGAATTTCTCTCTGAAACAAACCCAACCAAGATTAATCGTATCGGAGTACTAGACCAGTTTGGTCAATCTGGTGAACCGGACGAACTAGTGGAGTACTATGGTATGGGCGTTGATTCCATTGTTGCAGCAGGAAAACGGGTGATTGATAAGTAGTAGTAAACCAATACAAGTCGTGATGTATACCTACACTACTCTACTACAAAGGGGAGTTTAGGTACTATCTTTGTCTATTGCCTCCCCGCACCACACTGTCTCGGGTGCTATTTAAGAACCAACCGCCAGTGTTAGAGTCAAAATACAACTGTGACTCCCAGGTCACGTAGAGATAGGCGGCTGATTATCAAGTAAGTCTTGGTATCATATATGATACCAAGCGATAGGTAATTCTTTATAGGATAAGGTGCGCGAGGTTATCTGCTCTTAGGTAGCGATAAGAAAAAAGCGCCCCGTATTTGGGGCGCTTTTTTCTTAGCGTGGCCGTAGCTACACTTTACTTGGTAGGTAATCGTCTGGACGATTCTCTAGATATTTCATTAGCTCAGGCATTGGTAGTAGTCCGGCTTGGGCACCAACATGTTGTACAACATTCATCGAGTTGATTGGACCCCATGACAGTGCTTCGGCTGGATCCTTACCAAGGATGATAGCCGAGGTGAAGGTGGAAGAGAACGCATCTCCGGCACCAGTTCGGTCAACCGGTGCAGCTGGATCTGGGTACATAGGCATGCGCCACGCTTGATCATCTGCATCAACGGTAAAGGCACCGTTTGGTCCGTCAGTTACCACTGGGATAGTTGGTCCAAGTTCG
>Ga0306910_1000390_pt1 | contig 22244 bp, 24 predicted proteins | sample AntRauMFilla2698_FD_190438 | JGI IMG/M metagenome (GOLD analysis project Ga0306910, IMG submission 190438) | Saline lake microbial communities from Rauer Islands, Antarctica - Metagenome Filla 2 #698 (v2) (version 2) | ecosystem: Environmental > Aquatic > Non-marine Saline and Alkaline > Saline ... | reverse complement strand
CATCCTGAAATATCCTGATTGAATGCAGAGGCTTGATAAAACATAAATCTCATATCCGTAACGGAACTCACATCCCAACCTCCAATGTCCTGATTGAAGGATGAGGCTTCACGGAACATATTTATCATGCTCGTAACAGATCTCACATCCCAACTTCCAATATCTTGATTGAATGCAGAGGCTTGACGGAACATAAGTCCCATATCCGTAACGGAACTCACATCCCAACCTGAAAGGTCTTGGTTGAAGGCAGATGCTTCCCGAAACATATATCCCATATTCGTAACGGAACTCACATCCCAACTTCCAATATCTTGATTGAATGCAGAGGCTTCACGGAACATAGATGCCATATCCGTAACAGAGCTAACATCCCAACTTCCAATGTCTTGATTGAAATTTGAATTAAAAGCGAATAAATCGAAAAAATCAGTACATAAAGAAGTAACTACTTTCGTATAATCATCAGCATTAGTCAAAGCCCTTAAAGTAGTGTTATTTACTGCTGTATAGGTATCACCAGTAGCCAACAAAATACCTGTATCACCCACCAAATTACCTGTGTACTCAATTGTAATTCCGTTTTCTTTAAATCTAAATAGTGGGTTTGAAAACGCATTTTGATTAACACTCCTTAACATCATTCTACGCATTTCCGTAATTTTTAAATATTTGTTGTTTCATTGATAAATACATCTACTTCTAAGCCAGTTGTAGTATAGCTTGAAAAATCAATAGCAAATTTATTTCTTATTGCAGCATCAAATTCACCTGCATAATAGTAATTTGTAGCAGATGAAAGTCCTAATGTTTCAGTACCATTTTCAGTTGTAACTACCATATTTATGGCTTTTGTCTTAGTGCCTGTTGGTGTATTAATGAAAGTTAATGTAGTATTGCCTGTAAGATGAAGCTTAATGCTATCATATAAAGATACATCTATATTTATTGCGCCTGTAGCTGTTAAGTTTTCAAAAGTATTATTTACAACTCCACCACCGCCAATTACCAATGTCGCTGTAACCTCTACAACTTGACCTTGCCATTCTATTGTTATATCGTTCATATTGTGTAGTGTTTTAAGGTCGTAAATTCAACTTTTATAAGTGTTGCTCTTTGTCCGTTTGCGAGTGTTATTTCTATGTCTCCTGTTAGCGTTCCAACGGGAAAATCATTTTCTGCAAAAGGCACTTCATCAATCTCAAAACTTGTAGCATCTATAATTGTTATTCCTGCTCCACTAGAAACATCAAATATTTTGCTAGAACCTTGGTACAATTGCATTCTAATTGTTGCACCAGTTAAATCCAAATTAATATCTTTAAACAGAAACCTAGGTATTGTATCACCTTGCACAATTACGGGCTTGTATTGCGTTGTCCAAAACGCTTGTGGTATCTTTAATGTCGCTTGTTCACTCATTTTAAAATCCTTTATGTATTCGTGTTGTTAGTGGTAAATCCAATTCGTGCCATATTCTATGCTATTTTATACCTGATAATTACAATTCCGCTACCACCGTCACCACCTGTTGATGTTTCATCGTAGCCACCGCCACCGCCACCCCCCGTATTAGCGCTACCGTCAGAACCACTTGCCCCCGCATCACCGCCACCACCTGTACCGCCTGTGCCATTACCTCCCCTTGATGGACTACTCGCACCTCCACCCCCACCTGCATACGTTACCGAACTACCTGTAATAGAGGATGCAATTCCTGCACCCCCATTTGAATTGCCATCTATATTTGTGGAATTTCCTTCTGCGCCTGCGCCACCGCCACCACCTGTTCCAACATCATCTGCACTGTTTGACCGTGTTCCATTCGCTCCTTTATTCCCGTTCCCTGTCGAATCTCCCCCCGTTCCGATACCGCATCCACTGGGGCCGAAATAAGCGCCACCTGCGCCCCCTCCTGAACCACCATCACCACCATCAACAATCAGCTGGTTTGTTGAGCATGAGTCATTTTCGGCTCTTGCGCCTCCCTGACCGCCACCATCTACACTCAAGATACCTGCAATAGATGAGCCATTACCATTTGCCCCGTTGGAAGCATCGGTTGTCGAGCTTGAGGAGCCGCCTGAACCGCCTGCGCCTACACTTATAGCGTATTCACCTGCATCCAATAACTCGGTTAATGCTTTATACCCACCTGCGCCACCGCCACCTGCTCGATAAGCACCACCGCCACCGCCACCGCCTACGACCAACATTTCCATTTCACCGCCAACAGTTATATCGAAGGTGCCATTTCCAGTAAATTTATGGACTCGGTAGTTGTCAGAACCTACGGTAATGTCGGATGTTGTACCCCCTGTTGCCGAAGCAAACACAACAGGCGCTTCGGATTCACTGTCGCTTTCAATACCCGTGTCAAAACTGTTGATTGCCCTGATTTTCACAGAGTACGTTTCATCATTATCAAGCCCTGTAATGTCAAACGGTGAATCAGCGGTTCCTGCGCTTATCCAATCTCCTGCATTAATGGAATATTCGTAATCGGTAATCGTCAAATTCCCATCATCAATACCCGTAACTGTCACCGTGAGCTTGGAATCACCGCCACTGAGCGTAAATGTCGGTTTACTCGGCTTGTATTGGTAAAATACATCTGCACTTGCATTCTTTGGCTCTATGTTAGTGATAATCGGGACTTGGTTAAAAATGCCTTCAAAACGCTCACTGAGGTACTCAATAATATCCGTTCGTTTTGTACCGTCCTCGGTGTGAAATTCGTTATAGACCGCCAGGAAATACAAGTCGCCTTCAAAGCGATCTTCTGAGGTAATCAGCCTGTCGCCCAACGTAAATATCTCCCCATCATCAAACAGGGTAAAGCTCGATACCTGTTGAGAGGTAATTAGAATGTCATTGCGCCAAATTTCCATCAGGTTATTTCTGACCTTAAATTCCCATAGATACACCTTGTCAAAAGCGGAGTTGAAATCCGTTAGGAGCCTTCCCCCATCGTTTTTGTCTCCAAAATCAAAAGCAATCACATCAGAACCCGAAGAAAGACGGTAGGGAAGATGAAGATTAATCCCGTTGTTGTTATTGTAAGGGATCGTGTGGATGATAGATGATTTTTGTGCCGTAGCTGTGGAGCTTATCAGGTACATCGTTATCTCATCGGTAAACTCGGATGTTTTTACCCCTGTGTTAAAAAAGGTTTGACTGCCTGTAAATCGGATAGCATCGTTCGTTCCAAAGGCATTTGAAATCAACTCGGCTTCACCAAGCCCCTGAGTAAAATGATCTTCATGAACAGGGTCGTTGATTCGGGTGACAACAGTTCCGGTTGTTTCTACATCCAACGCATCCACATAGAGCATGAGACTCGCTGTTGGTGTCTGAACGCTTGTTGGTCGAATCGTAATGTCCTGCGTAGTTGTACCGTTGGCATTCGTAGCACTCAGGGTAATTTTATACAGCCTACCATTCACCAATCCCGTAAGTTCGGCACAGCTAATCTTGTCTAAAGGCAACTCAACAGGTTCTTCGCCTTCAATAGTATATGTCAGTTTTGTCAGTGGTGAACTCATAGGTAGTAATTTACCGTTTTTCGATTAATTAGCAAGACAGCGCTCCATTGTATGTTGTGGCTATACTTGCCTCTCCGTAAGCCCCACAGCCAAATTCGGTACACGCTGATATTCGGTACTCATAGGTCGATGTCGGGGATGAGGCGGGACCGGCATCATTAAAGGTCGTTCCGATAAATCCTGTGGCTATTGTAACCCATGAACCGCCATCTTTTCTTCGTTGAAGGTTGTAATTGTCAGCCCCCGCATCAGCATCCCATTCTACACGAAGCCCCGTACCCGTTTTACAGGCAGTCGGAACATCACCGTAGATGATTGCGCTCTCCACGCTTGTTGTAACGCTTCCATCGGCTACGACTGACCCTGTAACACTAACTTCATCCGATGTTAGCACAGAGATCGTTACAGACCCATCAGCAACCACGCTACCCTGAACGGTCAGGCTTTGTTCGGTAGGAGAGGTCACCACAAGGGTAGAAACCGTTCCCGATGCCAACACAGAGCCTTCTGCGGGTATTTCTTTGGGAATGATAAAGTCATCTACCTCCCAACAAAGGGTAACCTTCTCATCCCCTGGCGTTGCCTGTAAGCTGACAATCTTCGGGGGTCGGTCTGTAATGGCAATTTCATAGGCTTCGCACTCGCATACATCCTGAACTACATCGTAATTTATCTCTGTGGGGCGAAACAGCTTGAAGGCGTAGTTCTCAGGAACGTTACTGCCTGTGAATTTAATGAGATTCCAGGGCATGATGGCTTTGGCGCTAAAAATCTGAAATTTCACGCTGTCGCTACTGCCATCAGAGCTAAGAGCCTTTTTCATGGCATTAAGCCCTGAACGACACAGTGATAAAGACGGGTCAAAATCAAAGTACCATTGCAAAGGCGTTTCGTACTTGCCTAAGAACCTATTTTGAGTGGGCTGACCAAGCGCTTTGTTTAAAAACGGGTATCCGGGCGCAAGGCTTAAATTAATTTCGGTATCATTGCCCGATATTCGCTCTAATTGCGCTTTTGCATCGGTAATCAGGGGTAATTCCCAATTTCCTGAATCGGTAGGCCATATCCCGAAGTTGTCTGTGCCGATGTTTTTCGTTTCTTCACGGACATTAGAGTACGTTCGGGCTACTTGCTGAACGAATCCGCTACCAAGAGAGTTGTAAAACGGTTTTGTTTCGATTTCGGTAACATCATCCCAATCTATTTCAACGATTTTCTGTTCCTCAAGGCGGTTGATGTAGAAATTATTGCCGAATCCGCTTCCAAAAATCGCCCCTTCAATGGCTGCAAGCTCTTTTAGCGACTGAATAGCGGGCTCACCCTGCGTTTTTCGTAGCGTGGCGTTAACTCGGTAAAAATACGTCCCAAAGGCAGGGGGAGGTGCTTGAATGGTGAATTTGGTATCAGAAACGACACTACTGATTTTGAAGAAGATGTTACTCCCTAAAAGGCTAAATACCTCGATTGAGTTGTCCTCATTCAGCGTATTCAGGAACCCTTGCCCTATAAAGGTTAAATCACCAACGTACGTGATGGTTTTTGGCTCTATTGTCGACCCTTCAAGATCTCCTTCCTCGTAATTTTGGAATGGAGGGCTTATCATACGTGCCATAATGAACCCAACACGGGATTTTATACCATCAGCTACCGAATCGTAGTTCTTTTCGTTATACAATTCGCTTAATCCCGACTTTGAGGATAGGATTTGAGCATCATAATCATTCAAAAACACGTTCTTCATGGCGTATTCAATCCAATCCGCAACGCCTGTGCATTCAAGGGTTTCATCTGCATTGTCAGGGTCGGGCAAAAACGTCTTTAAAAGGGTCGCATCATCACTTTCAATGGCATTAAAAACGCCTAAAACCGTTGCATTCGGGTCATAACGGACTCTGCAATCCATTTTAATGACTCTATCGGCTTCTTTTAGCGAAATATCGTTGAGTTGAACTAAAAATCGGAAAATATCGCCATCAACGGTTAAATTTACGCCAACAGCCCCGTTTTGAAGCAAATAGGTTCGTAATCGGTTGTAAATATCGGTTTCATCGTAGCTATACTGAAAAATGGATATGTCCACCTTGTTATAAAGCGATTGAACGGCATCAATTTCGGGTTTATCAGGAACCAGGTCGTATTTGTACTTGATTTTACCAATATCATCAAGCTCAACGGATAAATCGGTTCCGTCATCAAGAATATCAACCTTAATCAGCCCTGTTTTACTTGTAAATTGACCTGTTATACTCATGATGTACCGATTTCAAAGGTATCGGGAATTTCTGTTTCCCGTAACAGTCCTGAAAATTGGAAATTAACCGCTTGCCTGCCGATGGTAAATTCCCTTCTGATTCCAAAGGCACTTGACCGTATATTGCACAAAACCCCATTGGCAATAGTGGTATCAGGGGATATTTTCAGTATTTTCGGGAATGCAGGGGTTTCAAAAATGTCATTCAGTAAATTCCGTAGTGGGGGAGCCTGTGAGGGTAGCATATGGCGAAAGGATATGCGTAAATCAAGCCTGAAACCGCCTACGCCTACTCTGTCGAACCCTGATAAGGAACGCTTATTCGCAGAGCCTCCAAGCCAGTCTGTGCGCCATCTACCGTCAAAATTCCATACATCATAGAGAACCTCAGGCGTATATCCCGCATCAGCCGTAAATGTGGTTCCGTCATAGGTTCCAAGCTGTATCGCAATCTGTTTAACCTGTTTAGATGTTGCCATTAGCGTGATTTCGTGGTTAAAGTCTTTGTATTAAGCTGACGGTTGCCTTCACGAGCTTTAATTGCCATCACTTCTTTGTCCAAGTCGCCTGACAGGTAAATATTGGTAGTCGATTCGGTTTGCATGGCTTCGGTATCTATGGCAACCTGTCGGGCCATTGATCCCTCATCAGCGTTGCTGATTACTTCAAAACCCATCTGAGAAGAAAGACCACCTGCCTGTTGACCGCCACTTCCCGAAGGCTTGTCACCTACTTCGGTTTGCATAATCTTACGGACATTGGCAAGTCCAAGAGCTACCGCAGCAGCAGCCTGAGCAAATCCAAGTTTCCCGCCCTGAGCAAGCGAAGCGTTGGCAGCAGCGTAGGTATCAACAAGCGCTGTGGCTACCCTGACCGCCTTGCTATCGCCAAACATCAGGTTCATTGCCCCTACGGCAAGGTCAGCGTGTGCCTGCATCATGGATAAGCGGTCTTGTAACGCTTGATCCTGAATAGCGCTCTTGGTGTCCTCTTTCTTTTGAAAAAAATCTCTTTCAGCCTGCCCCTGAGCTAACAAAAAGGCTTCCTCCTCACCTATGCCAGCTTCTAAATTCTCAATAAATAATTTGTTTCTTCGTGCAGCTTCCTGAGCATCTAATTGTGCTAATTGCTCATGCCTGCCTTTTGCAAGGCTTTTTTCAAGAGCGAGTTGCATAAGCGCATCATCGGAACGTTGTTGCTGGATTTGGTCTCGAATATTATTACGAACCTGAATTTCCTCAGATAGCACATCGTCAAGTTGATTTTGCGCATCTTCCTCAATACGCTTAATCTCTGTGGTAAGACCTTTACGGATGGCAATTTGTTCATCCTTTATTTGGTCATTTATTTTTAATATCGCCATCTTTTTAGCCTCCTCTTTCTGAACGCCCTCTATAATGTACTTCTCTGTCAAAGTCGCTATTTTTTCTTCCTTATTCTCAGTCAGAGAGGCTTCCATTTCTGCGCTTTCACGTTTTGCCTGTTGTATATCACGATTCATTTGCATTTCGACAGCAAGTCTTTGCTGACCTGAGCCTTTTAATAGGGCTATCATACGCTCATGGCGTTGCTCTGAAAGAGATAGTTGTGGGTCGTTTATGAACCGATCAACCGCTTCTTTATGCGCCTGTGCCAATGCCCGTGATTCTTCCTGAATCGTTTTAATATGCTTTTCCCGTTGCTCACGCTCGACCCGAAGTTCATCAATAATCCTTGTCTGCCTGCGAAGGAGCGTTCTATCCTGCATAGCCCTCTCGCCTTCCAGCCTGATACGTTTAGCTTTAGCTTCGTTGATAGCTTCGTTATCTTTTCTTTCATTCCGCATTAACCGACCCGCCTCAGCAGCGATAAATTCCTCAACTCTTGCCCGTTGTGTTTTTATGTCCATCAACTCCTTATTTTTCTTACGGGCTTCCTCCATAAACTTAATGCGTTCTTCGGTTGTAAACATCTCATCTTCTGCCTTTTGACGCAGCTCAGAAATAGAGGCTTCGAGCTGTGCAATAACAGGAATATCGGCAATACGCTGATCTCTTAACTCTTGCTCTTGCTCCTTTAATTGCCCTGTTGTATGGATAACCTCTCCAAGACTTAATACCGTAGCTTCGTTTGCCCCAACAAGTGCGCCTGCCTTATCTTTTACAAAATCAAATATAGAGCCTAATTGAGCCATTGTTTTTTCGGCTCTGTCAATAACAGGCTGAATCTTGGATAGCGCAAACGATAATCCACCGATAGCAAGAACAACCCCACCAATAATAGTTCCTGCCATTGCAACTTTAAGCAACTTCCATGAGTCCGCAGTCGCTAACGTACTGCTACGCAGAGCCTTCATAGTCGTATTTAGCGAGTTCAACCGACCTGCGAGTGGGCCAAGTGGGCCTTGAACAATCGCCAATGAAGAAGCAAGTGTGGACAGCGACCCCGAATAGTTACCGACATTCATGCTATGGTCGCCAATCTCAGCATTGAAGTCCTTCATGGTCTTTTTATTCTCAGCGACCGTCTCTTTCATTTTTTCGAGTTTTCCCGTATTGTCATCAAGGGGAACATCTCGCATAGCAGATTCCAAGAGCTTTGTTTCGGCTCGCAACTGATTATACGATGCTGTCTGCCCTTCGGTAGCGTTAGTGCTTGCAATCAGTTCCTTCTGATTGTCTCGGTATTCCTGGCGGGTAGATTTCAGCGCTGCCTGAGTGCGGGCTTCGGTTTCCCGTTCCTCACGCCCAATCTCATTATTGTCTTTCTTGGCGTTTCGTATTTCCTGAAGCGTATTTCGGTAAGCGTCAATTTGTTCCTGCAACTCAATCAGCTTATCAATCGCTTCCTGATTGGTTTCATTCATTTCCTCAGTAGCTTCCTTGAACTCAATGGTTTTCTGAGTCGTTTCTTCGCTACCGCCAACACCTTCTTTTTTGGCTTCTTCAAGCTCCCTGATCTTGGAAAGAGTCTTTTCGTATGACTGATCGTCAGGCTGAAATTTGATGTAATAAATTAGCTCGTCATTACCTGCCATGCGCTTTCCTTTTTGGAGCCCATTCGTAGCACTTCATTGATACAAACGCTTCGGCTATAACATCAGCAGGGTTGTCCATGATCTTTTGTGCCTCACGGGGGTTGAAGTTTCCAAGTATAAGGCTATAATACCAATAAGTACCCACATCTTCAATCCATTGCTGTTTCGATTGAGGGGGTTCGCTATTGTCAAAATCATCGGTAAATGACACTGACTTAGCGAAATGATGCTCTGCCTTGTCTAAAGAAACACTTCTTGATTCAGAAAAAAAACCTGCGTTTTCTGCAATAATGGGTATTCAAAGTTAGAATCCTCAAAAAAGGATTGTGTGAAGAACTTTTCTTTTGAATCCCAGTGGTCTTTAATCAAATTCTTGACTTCCCCGTCAACACCGATTTCGGGTTGTGGTTCCCATAAAATCTGTGCTTTCTTTTTCCAAAAATAGGCTTTTTTGGAACGCTCCATAGCGCTGAATATCAAGTCGGGGTTCTTATCAATAAACTCGTTAATCTCAACATCGACTTTGGCAATCTGTATGTGTCGAAGCTCTGTGTATGGTTGTAAGCGAACAGGAGTCCCGTTCACCTTTATTAACTCCCTAAAATCCTGCATAATTAATCCGAATAAGATTCACTGTTTGTTCGTAGCGCAGGTCGTGTAAATGTCCATTCGCCATCATCGGCTGCGCTTGCTTCGTTACGGGTTGAAATCCATTGAATATACACGGCTGTTGATGGAACCGTTGCCGTATGTGAGCGCCTGCCTGTGGCAATGAAATCTGATAGCGATTCGCTGATTACATCTTTGTCCGCATCCAAAAACCGAACACCGATATTGAAACGCACCGTAGCGCCCGAAAAGTCCGCAGAGGCAATCACCGTAGCACCTTCAAAGGGAAACAGCATAGCTTCAAATTCAACGCCATCATCTTCCGTATCAGTCGCAACGGTCTGTGATCCGGTAGAAAGGGTCGCTGTCACCGAAGCATCTTTACTCAGTCCTGAAAGCAAATTCGATGCGCCCTGAGAGAGATCGTAAAGTTTGAGTGCGTTACGCCCTAAATACCAGGCTCTTGAAAGATTTGCCATTATGCGCTCCTATATCCTTTTGGGGCTTTTGTGGTTAAGTGAATACGGTCATTCATGATAGCCGAATTGAAATCATCGTTCTGATTGAGTATCGGGTTTTCTGTCCAAACGAAGAAACCCTCGATTGTCCATCCCGATACTTCAACACGCTTGCCAACCAATGAACGAAGCGTGGCTAAGTCGGTACTACCAAGTCGAAGCACTTTAATATCAAGCTCACCTAAATGCGTATGCTCATAGGTCTGATTATCCTCAATCATGGCGCTTTCGCCTTCTTGGGCAAACCCCATAGCAGCCGAACCGTCAACGCCATCCATTATATTACTCAGGAGAACCATATCGGTACTGTCAGGGTCTTTAATCGCTAACTGACGAAGTGTAAGTGCCATTGTTCAGAGGGTTATGATTGAGTAATTGCATCAGAGATTTGTACTGACCGCTTGGAGCCATGAAGTCGGGCTTGAGTGCGGTTGCCATCATAGGTCGTTGTACCGTTGATGATAACGCCTGAAAGCTCAAGGTCGTCAGCGCCCGTTGCGCCTGTAAATTTTATGTCGGCTTTTGTGGGTTCGGCAGAAGCATCACTGTAAACACGGGTATCGTCAAGAACACCCATTTCATAAAGATTGACAGCGAATGTAATATCATAGTAATCCGTAAGAGTCTGACCGTCATCCACCTCGCTTGTCACAGGCTCAGGAGTTACCTCAGCCGATTCTACCAAGTGAAGGTCGTATGTAGAAGCGTTTCCACCACCTGCATCTTCGATTGAAATTCCTGTATAAATAATTGGTTTAGCGATTGCCATAGTGTTCCTCGTTTATTGGTTGTATTAAGATGTTGCCTGAGTCTCGTAAAGGCTTCGTTGCCCTGAACAATTCATTGTGAGTGTAATATATCGTTTTTTTCGTGTAAATCCACTTGCTCCATCATATCCGAAACTATCTATCGCATTACCTGTAACAAGCCCTGCATCCAACTGCTTTATCCAGTCAATCGTAGCATCTTTCAGGTCGGCAGCTACAAGTTCCGAATTGTCCGCATTATCGTTTCGGTAGGCACGAACAACGCTAATATCAATGCCAATGCGCTGTCGTGAATCGGCAGGCTTCTCGGCTCCGTACTTGATGATGTCATCTTCATTATCAAGGTACATGGCAATTCGGGCTTTCACGGTAATCTGTCGGGCTTCTAAATCTTCGGGAAGCTCCTTGTACTTCTCATACATCACATCACTATCGCCAATGTAGGTTTCAAGGTCAGCAATAAGGGTATCAATGATTTTTCGGCTATTTCCCACGTAGTACCTCCGCAACAATGTCGCTTACTTTGCTTGTGAGGGTCTTAGGAATAGACTCAGGGGATTTCGGCCATATAGAGCGAATCTTATTCCCCTTTGCATTCCCTGTATGATGAAGCTGAAAAATGTCACCGCCTGATTGAAAAGAGATTGCGGTTACGCCTTTCTTACCACCTGTTGTCTGAACCTTCGTTTGGTCAATGCGGGAGTTTTTCATCCGTAAGTCCACGTTCTGCGTTTGGAGTCCTAATTTCTTGCGCCTTTTACGATGGGATTGCGAATAATCATTATTGTACGGGTCAGCGCCAAAACCTGTTCCGACCTGAGTGTTGGCTTTCATCTGTTCTTCAAATAGACCCGCAACTTCCTTGCCTGCTTTCTGAGTAATGCTATTAATCCGGGGCTTTGTAATCTCTTTGAATTGAGCTTCCATACTTTTCATATATGCCTCCGAACAATACTGTTTAACAGATGCTTCGCTTCCAAAGAGAGATTGCCGACACTTGTCATAGCGGGCGTGTCGGGGTCTTGTCGGTTTTTAAACTGTAAATTAATTTCTTGTAGAATAGCAGGTCGAATCTGCTTGGGTCGCTTGGCTTCGGTAAATCCCGAAACGTACTCAACGGTGAGTTTGCCTGTAACCGTAAAATCATAAAGCCGTTTGTACTTCATGCCCTCTATTTTGTAATGCGTGCCCTCGGTGAGCGTTGTCTCATTTCCATCTTGATCTTCAACTTTTACCGATGTGATAGATACGTGTGGCCCCCGACTAAGAATCGCTAATTGTGGCGTTCTGTACCAATACGATTTGATATTTTTCTGAATCACATCCAGTCGTATGTAGTCCTCAATTTGGGCTGTAACGGCATCAATAAGATCAGTGATGGTAAGGTTATACTGATCGTGTCGGAGGGGTAGAAAGTCCTTAACCTGATCGACTGTGACGACTTCGGGTTGATTGGCTACCTCGCTGACAATCTCTGTTTGGTCAGGCGTGTAACGGGTTTCCCTCGGAGGGGTTAATGGGTTGTTATATGACTGGGAGTTACTTAACAACGAACCCTCTTATTTTTTAGATGTGGAAGATTTCTTTTTACTGCTTTTTTTGCTTGAACTTTTCTTGGCAACTTTTACTTCGCCTTCAACGGCTTTTCCCGAAGCTACAAGGTGCTGAAACAATCGCTTTTGCTGTGTATTCTCGGAAGTCAACACCGTGCCTTTGGATTTTGTTTCCCGTGTAACCGCATCAAGAGACAAACTTGTGTCCTCTTTGAGCGTGATTTTCATTGGTTTCATGGTCGCTTTGTTTTGGAATTGAAAGGATGATTTCGGATGGTTCTGCATAATGAGAAAAATATAAACATCGGCTCAGTTTTTGGAGCCGAACCGATGTTTTATCAATTATGGCTATGTGGGTACATCTACGGGGTCGCCTAACAACGTGCTTACCGCAATTTCCACTTCACCTGAATCGGGTGCGGGAACCTGAACGAACAGGTATCGCTTCGATGGTACAACGCTCGCTATGAACGCTGTCTGAGGTGCGTTAATCGCAGGGTTGGATATGACCCTGCCTGCGGGAACCTCGGTAGCATTACCAAACGTGTCATCATCACTCTCGAAAAACTTGAGAGTCATTGCATCGCTTGTCAGGTCAACGGTTGTGTCGTCACCAACAATGGTATTGACGGCAACGCCCTCAAAACCTGCGGTGTCAACAGCAACGCCATTTGCCGAAGCAGCGTGATCGGCTGCAAGGTAGTTGATACCTGTACTCAGTGTTTGTCCTAAGTCAAAATGTGCCATTGGTTACCTCCTATGGGGCTGTGATTTGAAGTTCAACAAGAGCTTCATCAGACTTCGTAGGCTGACCGTCAATTCGGCTCATGATGTTATAGTTACGAATCCAGTCAGCAGATTCAGTGTATGGGTCGTCAATCACATACATATCGCTACGCATGGTCAGTTCGTACCCTTGATCGAAGTCACCATACAGAATCGGAACCTGACCTGCGGAGAAGTCGCCTGAAAATGCACCTGCAAGATCGCCTTCACGGGCTACGTTGACAGGAGCGCCAAGAAGCAGGGTTGGGGTTCGCCTTGTAAAATCAGGCTCCCACGTGTACTGCAAGCCGTTTGTGGCTGACAGAACCAATGTTCGGATGTATGCCCGTGTTTTACGAGTAAACAACCAATTCGCATTTCCCTGATACGCTTCAAGAATGCTTTCCTGCATCTTGATAAGAATATCGGTAGTCAATGAAAGCGAAGATGATTCATACGCTTTGCAATTTCCAATAAGACCTTTGGGTTTACCAACACCGTTACCGCTTGTAACAGCTGTTCCCACGCTCACATCAAAATCTTCTTCGTATGCTCGCATGATTTCGTTTTCGATGTCATACCCTGAATCCTGTTCTTCCTCAATGGACATACCATATCGGGCAGCAGCTTTCTTCGGAGTAAGCTCGACCTTGCGGTAGGTGGTTTTGCCTTTGGGTGTGGTTCCTTCTTCTTCAACCCAATTCAGACCTGGGGTAGAAGTACGAATCGTCACAATTTTCTTCTGACGGTCAGTAGTCGTATTTCGTACAAGACTTGTGACCGCATTGCGCTCAACAGCGTTATACAAAATCTGTGTTGACATTTCAGCAGGCATCAGTAATGCGCCACCGCTTGCTACGTCAAAACGAACAAAGTTGCTCGACTTGGTTTGTAGCATGGGATGGTAAGCAGACTTCATGCCAATTTCTTCCTGAATGGATTTTTGGTTGAGTTCTTCTCGCCTTCCTTTTCCGAACATGGAAAACGCCTTCCGGAACGCCTCTTTATGCTCTTTGTTTTTCTCGCCATCAACGGCTTTGCGACTCTGAGACTTTAGATCAAACTCAAGTTGGTCAAGTCGATCATTCATTTTTGTAGAAGCATCCTCAAACTCAGACTTTGTGAGTATTCCTTTTTGGAAATCCTCAAACTTGGTCTTTAGCTCAGAGGCTACTTGTCGAAATTCTTCCTTCGGTGTCATGTCAGATGACTTTTTGGCTTTAGCACCGCCACCAGCACCATCTTCATGAGCATCAAAACGAATGTTTAAATCTTTTTCAAACATTTTTTTCCTCAATTTTTGTTGTGATTTGTCTTAATGTCTCAGTAAGTGATTTGTAATCGCCTTCCTGAGCCTGATTGCCAGTGGGCGCATCAGATTTCACGGCTTTTTGCTCAACACTGAGCGTTTGCCATGCCTTACGTTTACTATTATAAGTAATTTTTCTTGATTTCGCATCCCTAATTCGTGCGTGCGTGTCCATTGGGTACGGTGTGATCGTCATTTCCTCAAGAGCAATCTCCTGTAATTCACGAACCCCGTTAGGCAACGGTTCGGATTTAATGGTTCTGTACCCGATAGAGAATCCTAACGCTTTGCCTTCATCAAGCATGAACTTGACCATTTTGTAGCCATCATTGACCGCCTGTATATCGAGGGGCATCTTGGCTTTCACCATCAATCCTTCTTCGGAGTCCTCAAGTTCAGCAATCCCCGCAACGTCACTGACTTTCCACCCGTGATCGAACATGAGTTGAACTTTGCCATCGTTGTGAGCAATCGTCTGTGTATAGGCTCCTTTCTTGACCGTATCACCGCCCAAGTCCACTTTGCCGTACGGAGAGCCAAGCCCTGAGATGACTCCAAGCGACTCATCAGATTCATCCATATTAAAATCTTTTGCTTTTATCAACAACCGTTTCGGCTTGGTTTCGGGCTTATCAATAATCTCAACATCCTTCACGCCAAGAGCAACATGAACGCCCGTGTCCTCAAGTCCTTTAGAGTCCTGATAGACTTCAATCAGTAAACCATTGCCTTTAAACGTAAATTCATCACCTGTTTCGGGAATGATAACCGCTTCATCGGAAACGACATCCTTGACTTCGCCAATAACTTCACCTGCTTTGCTTTGCCATTTGACAAACACGCCTTTTTCAATCATTTTTTCATCGTCATCTTCTTCCTCCTCATCCTCGGAATCATCGGTTTCTTCTTCCTCACCCGTTTCTTCGGGTTCTTCTTCTTTTTCGGACTCCTCGGTTTCTTCGGGGTCGGCATCCCCGCCCATCATCGAAATTTCATTCTCTGTGACGGTCAGCACGTTATCAGTCGGCTCATACGAATCGCCTGCTACCGCCATAACTCTGATTGTCACCGCTTCGTCACGAACCGATTCAACCATAGCCACGCCTTCTTCCCCGTCAAAGGTGTAATTGACCATATCGCCATTTTGAAAGCCTGAGCCTTCATTTTCCATTTCCTCAGCCATTTGTTCAAGCTGTTCGATTGTCTGCCTGATTTCTTCGGGTGTCATAATTTTACTCGGTTGTGTTTATGGGGTCATCGGGTTCGGGAGCCTGTGAGGGCTGTTTCGAGGTTTGTAAAAGGTCTGCATTGGCATCCTGTGACTTGGGCCACTTGAGAACGCTACGTGCTTCGTTTGCCGTAATGATGCCGCTTAACTTCAACTCTGACAAGCGTTCTGCCTGTGCTTTCGCATCTTCTTGTAGCGCATCAATGGAACTCTTGTCAATTTTTATCTGCGGATTATCAGCATAATACGGCTTTAACGACTTGTTAATCTTACCTAAGATACGTTCTGCAATCGGAATCGCCCCGTCAAGATACAGCGCCTTTCGGCTATCTTTAACATTGTTATAGGTCTTGTTGGCAGCATCGTTCATCAGTGAACTACTCACGCCAAACGCCATAAATATCATCCGCATGGAAGTCAAAATCGCTCGTTCCCACTCAGCATCATGCGGAGTTGTATTCAATTCTTTAATATCAAGATCAGAGCCGATGATTTTAAGCTCATGGGAGTTTTTAGAACCACTTTGCCGACCCCACGCATCTTTCACTTCACGGGCATTTTCCTCATCCATGCCTTGCGGGGCTGTGGCTATAATCGGAGGTACACCGCCATTCAGTGCAATATTTTTATTCCATTCAATCCCTGCGTTATTCAAGTCAATCAGTTCAGCAAGAGGTCGACCAGGACTCATGCCCGTAAACGGATTTTGAAGATCGGGCTTGTAAATATGAATCACTTCTTCGGGTTGTAGCTTCACCGTTTTACGATGCCGAATCTCCCAATAGTCAATAGGTCGAAACTCATCACCCTGCTTTGCTTTGGCGTACTGAGAGGGCAACGGTATCAATCCAAGAACCCGTTTTTTCATCTCATTTGAAAACACAATCTGATTGACTGAATCGCCTGTGACAATCAGGTACAGTGACATGATTTCAAGCACTTCGGTAAAGGTCGCATTCCGACCAACAGCCGTTAATATCGGATGATGATTCGTGTTATCCGTCTGACCACGTTTTTCATATTCAACGTAAAACGGAAGGGAAGCAATGGTTTGAGCTAAGATATTAGCTGCCGAATAAAAGGCTGCGTTTCGCTCATATCCCTGTTCAATAATTTTCTTTTTATCCCATCGGCTGTAATCGCTCCAATTTTTCCATACAAATGCGTTCCATACTTGCGAAGGGAGGTATTTTTGCTGTGATGACTGAAATCGTGCCTGTGCTGTTCGGTTCCGGAGTTCCCTGAGATTACTCATACGACCCATGCTTTTTTGGTTCCACCAGGGTAGAGATTTTTGAAAAAGTACCATAAAGCGTATCTCGCTGTGTCGGCTTCGTGAGATTTTGAACCGCCTGGGGAGTTATCACCTGATTTGTCAATTTCACCATATTTGTCTGCCTTTGCTGCCTGTAATGAAGAATATACATTTTTTTCAGCTTGGTCAAAATTAACCAATCCTGATTTAAACGACCAATTACAGCACTGAACCGTGTCTTTTACATTCGGATTCTTGATCGGAACAATGCTTCGACTGCTTACTTCTTCGTCTTTAAACGCCCTTCTGACTGTCTGCCAAATACTTTCTGTGGTCTGAGAGCTACGTTTATTTTCGCTTGCATCTCCACCAAGATAAATAATTCCTTCATGATCTTTAAACTCTTTTGCCAAAACAACTGCATCCTGATACACGATGTCCTCTTTCATCTGCCATGATTTTACGCACGCCACGATGGGTCGCCCCTGTTCATCTCTCCCTGTTTTTTGCCATGCGGACACGGCCCGATAGGCTACGTTGAAATCCCAAGACAGCACAATATCTTCTTCTGGGTCAATCGGAATATGATCTTTCATGTCGGGGTGAACATTGAATATTCCCATCCCTGCAAGACTGACTCGCTCCCCTGACAGATAGCGCTTTAGCTGTGGGCCTTCATAGATCGCATTCAGAATTTCTTCATAGTTCTTGACAAATTCCTTATCAGGATTATCGTACAAGCTCTTTTCGTGAATAGTAAAATTTGCTTTGTCCAACATCGAATACATCCAATGCTCAGGGTCATCGGGCATGGATGTTACCCGAACAAGACTCTTGCCAACCCGAATACGTGAAAAGAATATTTTGAATGATTCATAATCAAAAAACGACACCTCATCAGCCCACCCTGACCCGTAATAGATAGATTCAATACGCTTGATAGAGTCTTTTTCGGCTGATCTTACATGGAAAGTTGTGTCAAATATTTTCAGGTTCCCGTACTGTGGGGAGAAGTGATAAGGCCATCCCAAATCCTGCAAAAGCGGTTCAATATCCTGATAGAAAATATCTCTTGCCTGACCAAGCGTGTTCAGCATGATAAGATGTTGAACGTCAGGTTGTTCAATCGCTTGCTTTGCAATGAACTTGGCTCCCGACCAGGTATTGTGAGTGACAATAAAATCTTTAGTTACATACAATCCATCTTCCGCATCAACGCTTATACACTGACATAACTCTCTGCCTACTTTTTCAATAGCATCAATCCCACGAACCCTTCCTTGAGTGGCGTTTATGTTAAACTTATCTGCCTTTCTTGGTAAAGAAAACGGGTTAAAAGGTGAGTTTATAAGAACCAAATAGTAATCAAGATGGTTTATATTCCTTTGGCTATACTTATTCGCTTTACTTGTCAGGCCTAATGATTGACATAAAAAAACAACATCACTTGCTAACTGTGCCGATGTCGTGCAAAATTCACCAGTTCCTACGTGAGTAACGTTACCCTTTGTGTCCATAAGCCCACGAAGAAGGTTTATTCTATCTTCAACAGATGAATACAAGTATTTCTTTGGTATAAACTTTGTGTTTGATTTAGTTTGCATTAAATCAGTGGAGAATACAACCTCTGATTTTTTACTCATTCCTCCATCGCCTAACCATGCCCCTAAAGCATAAGGGGGTATTTTTAAATTCGGTTTCCATGAATATTCAACAGGTTCGCATAATGGTAAATGCCACTTGTTATATCCTTGTGATGTTTTTAAATCAGTAAGTAATTCCTTTGTTCTTTTTACCTTAAATCCTTTCCCTCTGTGTTTCATTGAGCCTGTTTGCACAGCCCATAGATGGTCAAGAGTGCATCTTGTGGAAGTTCGGTCTGATAGCCTGACTTCATAAACATCTTTTTTGCCCTGCCAGTGAATAGCGTTGACTTTCGTTGGCTTGCCATCTGATCCAATGACATAATCCCCAACTTCTATTTCGTGCATGTAAACAAAACCTGCCGGGGTCAGTACAGGCTCCCATAATGGTTGCGCCTTCCCATATCCTTTTGCTGCGATAATGGCAACCCGTTTATTATCGGAATTTATAAACTCATCTTGAGGGGGGGCAAGGGTAAATTCGATTTCTTCTACCACATTAGTCTCTTTTGATTCCCCTGATTAGGTCAATAATGGCTTGGTTAGTATCGGAGTTGCGTTCCATCGCCCGTGATGAGCGCTCAAGGGCTTGAAGATTTTCTTTGCTTAGTTGGAGAATGGTTTGATTGAGTTGTTTGATTTCTTTTTTAGATCCTTCCCGTTCATCCCTGTATTCTTTGTAAAGCAAGAAAAGGACAATAAACAACACAAGAACAGCGAATCCGTACTTGGCAGCTTCCTGAAACGGGTCAACAGATATGCTTGTCGAGTGAAGAAGATTTGCGCTTATGTAAAAAATAAAACTGATTACGGTTAAAACTGCCATAACTAATTTGTTGGCTATTACATCAAACATAGGCTTCTCATGATTGTATATCCCCGTGATATGTTTTTTGTGTGTTAACATATTCAAAAATAGATATTGTAACTCAATAATCAAATACTTAACGCCTATGAGAACATTCCTGAGCAAAAGACAAGCCTTTTAACCCGTACAGATGCACCAATAAGCAGAATGTTACGAAATATTTATTTTTCTCTGCTTCGTTTCATGGGATTCTACATCGTACATCACTTTCAATAAACGTAAGTCCTTTCGACTGAAAATGACATCACCGTCTTCAAGTTTGACTTCGTGAACCCTGTCTTGATGGCTATAGAAACCGTCTTTCATGTAAACCTTTACCAATGTTACTACGTCAGCTTTCATAATTTTATTATTTATTTAAATATGGTCTTTAGAATTTTAAGCGCATCACCGTAGAGTATTTTGTCTAAAAATTGATTAATCATCCCTCAATCCCCCGTTCATTCATTTCCTGTTTTAACTTTTCTATCATTTCGTCAACCATTCTCAGCCCTGCCATTGGTTTAATCGCATTGTATTTTTGCAGTAGTTCTTCATTCGAGTAGTCCGCAACGGTTTCTGCGGTAGCTGTTTTCGGTATCTGTTTTGGCTTTCCTTCGGGGTACAACTCATCTCGTTTCTGATAGAGCCTGTGCCGAACATCCTGCCTCGTTACCCATTCATTGAACGCATTGCAGATAGCAACCTGGTTGTTTCCTTTTCGATCAATAACCCCATGAGCAAGCGCTAAAACAAATTCATCAATGATGATCGAAAACGGAATATCGCCAGGGCATAGATTGTTTTTTAAATAGATCGTTCGCCAAAAGTCGTTCATGTAAGCGACTTTCTCTGCTTCTTTTTGCGGAATCTCGGATGTTGCCCCGATTTTGATATACAGCATAGCTAATTTCCTCCGTGCATCTTGTTGAGGAACAGCCCTGTCCTTCCCACTTTTTGTTTTTGAATACTTGATGGCTTTCTGTCGTGAATACTCCGTAGGTACTTCACATGGTTCGGAGGAGTTCAACGTGGAGATCGCCTTTTGTCGGTTTTCCTGTATTTCCATTTTTCGATGCTTTGATTTGGTTTTTAATTGAGTCAAATTTTTCACGAAGTTTTTTACCCGATTGAATGTTGATGTTCCATTTATCCCATAGCTGAGAAAACTGATTTCGGTTCCTGAAAACCGCATCAATCAGAAACATGAATTGTTCTTCGGTTCGCCCGTCACGCCTGAGCGCTAAATCAATCTCTTTTACCCATCCTTTTAGCAAGGGTTTATTGGCAACATATTTGTGGGTCGGGTCATTTTCACAAATGGCTTCAAGAAGATACTCCGATATACGAATAGCAGATTCCCATGTAACAGAATCAGAAGCATTCGGTACGTCATCTGCGAGAGCAGTGACTATGTTATTCTTACCTTCTTTATATTCTTTACCTTCTTTAGTTGTTGCCCTTTGTGTGCCCTTTGTGTGCCCTTTGTGTGCCCTCTCTGTGCCCTCATCTTCATGCTTTGGTTGATAAGTATTGTATTTACAAACTGTTATCTTTGTCCATTGTGTGCCCTCCGACTCTATCTCTCCGCTATCCTCTAATCGCTCAATTCTTTTCCTGACCTGCTTTACAGATAGCCCCGTTTGCACTGATAGATTAGCAAGACTTGTTACAAACTGCCCTCTTTTTACATCCTCTCCTTGCCATTTTTTGTCTTTCCAATTAGCTGAAAGTATGCAGTGAATAAAGAAGTGAACAGTCGCAGAATCAGAGTACCATTCCCAATCTTGAATCTGCCTGTATAATTTTATAAATCCGTTATCCATACCTTTTTTAATAGAGAAAGCCGAACCTCGCAAGTGGGATGGACACTTACAAAGCCGGCTTTCAGGTTTTTAAATAAACCCCCTTAGCGCTCCATCCTCGCTCAGGGAATCTATCTCTTTCAGTATGTGCTGATAAAGTAGTTAATTAATTGATTTCGTGCAATTACTGAGTGTCCTTTTTATTACAATATTCACACGTTTCCGAGTCGTAAGCCCCGCAACAATAGTCAATTTGAACGGTTCATTTATTCATAGTAGGCCTGGGTTACGCCGTTAGCAAACAGCTAAAACTAACATTCTTCAAGTGCAACTATATTTTTAGAAAACTCAACGGCATCTGCTGGATTGTTAAAATTTAACCAAACGAAATGAACACCAGTATAAATGCAAAAACCTTTATTTATACCAGTAGAACCATATAATAGTTTCGGAACATATTCTTGGTCTAATACATTTTCTTCAATTTCTTCATCAGAAACTAAATCTTTTACATAATAAAACATTGGGTCTTGCTCGTCTTTTACAAAACCAAGTGAAAGAAATCTTTCGTCATTCTCTTTAAAAAATTGTTCTTTTGTCATAATTTTAATTTTAGTCCGAAAAGCCGAACGCATAACACTGTATATAAAACAGCTTTAGTTCCGTGCTTTTTCGGTGATTATTGTTTGTTTAATTTGTTCTGTGATGTTAGCGACATTTGTGTAGTTACCATAAAACAGTTTCATATACCAATTCGCCGTTGTACACAATTATTGAATCAAACGCCCGTACCCACTACAAACAGGACACCCACCGCCTTGGCAAGCATAACAAGGTATTACCTCATTCACGCTATTCGGTTGCAAGTAATCTATATGTTTGCTTTTAGGTTCGTCATATATCCCAATCATTATTCCGTTAGGAAATTCCTTTATTTCTGCAACCTCATAAAATGCACCTGCATAAAACACCTCGTTGCCCTGTTTTAAGTTCTTTGCTGTTTCTATTTTCATATCTTGTTTTTAAGTTCAATGCTTTCAATAACACTGTATAAAAGCCATAAAAAAACGGCTCTTATACTAAACGTTATAATACAAGCGTGGCAAGCTATAAAGGATAGTCTTTGCTTTGTT
>Ga0306910_1000389_pt1 | contig 22280 bp, 27 predicted proteins | sample AntRauMFilla2698_FD_190438 | JGI IMG/M metagenome (GOLD analysis project Ga0306910, IMG submission 190438) | Saline lake microbial communities from Rauer Islands, Antarctica - Metagenome Filla 2 #698 (v2) (version 2) | ecosystem: Environmental > Aquatic > Non-marine Saline and Alkaline > Saline ... | reverse complement strand
GCATGCGGCCGAATTCGGTCGGATCAAAACGGGGCATGGTGGATCTCCTTGGGTCTTGAAAGCTTCACCATACCCCACTGACGCATCAGAACAAAGTAAGAACCAACACGCTTTGCTGACATCACCAAGCGAATGAAAAGAGGGATCGGCCACATCGCCAGAGATAAGATCAATAAGAGCGTTGGGTTGATCGACAAGTGGAAAGTTCTAGTACCCGAAGCTTACAACGGCGGTGACGGGCTTCCCCACCAAATCCTAGGGAAACCTGAAATTGCTCCACCACCATCAGTCTGCACTCAATCATATCTTGTATTTTATGTGGAATCAAAAGCTGCAGCGGCAAGCGTTCGGTCGTATTACTCGACACGTTTTTTTCGATTCCTTGTTTCTCAAAGGAAAATCACTCAACATGCTTTGAACTCAACCTATAAATGGGTACCAGCTCAAAGCTGGGATCAAAATTGGACCGATAGCGCACTGTATGAAAAGTACGGTATCACGGAGGGTGAGCAAGCCTATATCGAGTCTCAGGTGAAGCCAATGAATATCGCCGATGGTGACGATGCATAAGCCCACCATCGACGAAATCCTCTCTCCAAAACCGGAAGCGCGGCCACGCGTTTATGCGTATTCCATCGCAGATGAGGCCCATAAGGGCCTGCTGAAGGTCGGTCAGACCACGCGGGATGTGAAGCGGCGGGTGGCCGAACAACTGCGCACGGCAGCAATCGCCAATTTTACCATCGAACTGGATGCACCTGCCGAACGCGACGACGGCACGATTTTCACTGACCACGAAGTGCGCGCTGCGCTTGTTCGCAAAGGCTGTGAGAATACAGAGCTAGAATGGATGCGCTGCACCTTGGCGGATGTTCAGACTGTGCTAACGGAGTTGCGCACTGGCCAGACGTTCAGTGGTACGCACCACGAAACGTTCCCCATGCGTCTTGAACAGGCCGAGGCCGTCAAGCAAACCCACGCCTACTATCATTCCCGCTGGGAAGAGGACATGCACGCCGTTCCGCGCTTCTTGTGGAACGCCAAGATGCGCTTCGGCAAGACCTTCACCTCGTACCAGCTTGCCAAAAAAATGGGGGCAAAATGCGTACTGGTTGTGACCTTCAAGCCTGCCGTCGAAGACGCCTGGCAAAGTGATCTGGAAAACCACGCAGATTTTGACGGCTGGCAGTATCTGTCAGTCAAGACAGAGGGCGATCCGACACAGATCGACCGGAACAAACCAGTGGTCTATTTTGGCTCGTTTCAAGATCTTTTAGGTCGTGATGCACGCGGCAACATCAAGGCCAAGAACGAATGGCTCCACACCGAAAATTGGGACCTCGTGGTCTTTGACGAATACCATTTCGGCGCTTGGCGCGAGACAGCGAAAGAGTTGTTCGCGGGGGAAGAAGATGAAATTGCCCGCGAGGAAGCCCGACTTGAAGGCCTAGCTGGCCCGAAGCTGCATATTTGGGCTTTTGGCTGAACGTATGAGGAACAAATTCCCTGTTGACGGTCAATGTTCGTAGAGGATGATGCTTGGGTCTGGAGGGATCATGACAGAGCAAGCATTTGCCTCGGTTTGGGGACTTACACATTCGGATTTCGAGTTTCTGCGCCGGTATGGGACGAAGTCCCAGGTCATGATTGCGTGTCAGCTTCTCTACTTCCGTCAGCATGGTCATTTTCCTGATGAATGCTCTGATTTTGACCGGGATGTGATTGGCTACGTGGCGGATCAGATTGGTGCGGAAGATGACCCAGCGTTTTCGTTTTCCAGTGATACGGCCCGCCGCCAACGCGCGGGCATTTTAGATTTCCTGGGGGTTCGCCGGGCATCGCAGCGAGATCGGGCCAAGCTTCAGGCATGGATGGGTGACCAGCTCGGTGGCCGTGATCTCAATCTGGCGGATTGGGTTGAGCGAGGCTATGACCAAGCTCTTCGCGTGGGTGTTTTCGTTCCTTCTGAAAAGATCATGGACCGCCTTGCGCGCGCGGCGCGGCGGTCTTTCCGCGAGGCTTTTCTGGCACAGGTTGCATCGCGCTTATCTGCTGCGACTGTCGAGCAGCTGGAATGGGCGCTGTCGGAGCCTCTGGCCGCAACAGGCTTTCAGCGGCTGAAAGACGATGTGGGAGCCGCGTCGCTGGAAAGCGTTTTGTCGGCGGCGCAAAAGGTTTCTTTTGTTGAGGGGCTGGATCTTCCGCAGGATCTTATGTCCGGCGTTGAGCGTGGTTGGGTTGCGCGCCTCGCGCGACAGGCCGAGGGCGAAACCGCATCGGAGATGTGCCGTCATACGTCTGAACGAAGGTTGGGTTTGCTGGCGATCTATCTGATGCACCGCAAATCACAGTTGATCGACGGGCTGATTGACCTGCTGCTAGAAGTTGTTCATCGCCTGGGCACGCGATCCCGGCGCAAAGTAATTCAGAGCATTGCATCCGATATTGGGGCGGTCCACGGGAAGGAACGGTTGCTTGTCGATATAGCGACGGCAGCGTTGGAATCTCCCGACGGTCGGGTTGGTGATGTTATCTTCCCTATCGCAGGAGCGGCCAAGCTGCGTGCCGTCATTGAGGAGCATCGCGTCAAGGGCACGTTGGATACACGCGTCCAGAAGGCCATGCGAAACTCGTACGCCAGCCACTACCGCCGCATGCTACAGCCACTGCTCAGTGCTTTGCAGTTTCGCTCGAACAACGCCATGTGGCATCCGATTTTGACGGCATTGGACCTGATTGTCAGGTTTGCGGAAGGTGGCCGCCGAGTTGTTGTAGAACGTGATGTGCCTGCAGGGCTCATCCCCGGAAAATGGCGCAAGTCCGTGATAGACGATCATGGCCGGGCCAATGTCGTTTCGTTCGAGCTGTGTGTGTTGACACAGCTTCGGGAGCGCATCCGAGCCAAGGAAATCTGGATTGAAGGGGCGGACCGCTACCGCAATCCAGATGACGACCTGCCGGTAGATTTTTCCGAGCATCGAGATGCCTACTATGACGATCTAGGCCTGTCTCGAGACGCGAAGCGCTTTGTCGCAGGTGTGCGAGCCGATCTGGAAAAAGAGATCTACTTGCTGAACGTGACACTACCCGACAATGAAAAGGTGCGTCTGAGGTGGAGTGGCGAAAACCGCATTTCGATTACGCCACTGGCACCGGTTCCTGAGCCGTCTGGCTTAGCGGCGCTTAAATCAGAGGTTGCCCGCGCCTGGCCAATGACAGGCCTGCTTGATGTTCTGAAGGAAACGGCGCTGGATACCGGGTTCCTGAGCAGCTTTCAGACCTCCGCCAGCCGTGAGGCATTGCCTTCAACTCTTCGGGATCAACGCCTGCTGCTCTGCCTCTACGGGCTCGGCACGAATGCGGGCCTGAAGCGGGTGGCGGCTGGTTCGCCGGATGTAAGTTATGACGAGATTTTGCACATTCGGCGGCGGTATATTGATCCGGCCTCTTTGAGGGCGGCCTGTGCTCAAGTTGCCAATGCGACGCTTGAAGTCCGCAACCCAGACGTCTGGGGTACGCCGGGCACGACCTGTGCGGGGGATTCCACCAAGTTCGGGGCCTGGGACCGTAACCTGATGACGGAATGGCATGCGCGCTATGGCGGGCGCGGTGTCATGATATACTGGCATGTGGAGCGGCAAGCGACCTGTATTTATTCTCAACTCAAGCGCTGCTCATCCTCCGAGGTGGCCGCCATGATCGAAGGCGTCTTGCGGCATTGCACTGATATGGAAATCCAGAGGCAGTATGTGGACAGCCACGGCCAAAGCGCCGTCGGCTTTGCCTTTTGTCACCTTCTGGGTTTCGAGCTTGCACCGCGCCTGAAAGCCATTGCGCGGCAGAAACTGGCCCTTCCGAGTGCTGGCATGCGGGGCCAACTGCCAAATCTGCTTCCGATCCTGTCGGGAGTTGTCGATTGGGATGAAATCGAACGCCATTACGATGAAATGGTCAAATACGCCGCGGCCATGCAGCACGGGACAGCCGATCCTGAGGCTATCCTGCGCCGGTTTGCCCGCTCTGATGTGATGCACCCTACCTACAAAGCATTGGCGGAACTGGGCCGTGCCATCAAGACGATCTTCCTGTGCCGCTATCTACGATCCGAGGCGTTTCGCCGGGAAATCCATGAAGGGCTGAATGTCGTGGAGAACTGGAACAGCGCCAACAGCTTCGTGTTCTTCGGCAAAGGCGGCGAGATTGCTACCAATCGTGTGCGAGACCAGGAAACCGCCGCGCACGCGCTGCACCTACTTCAGTCTTCGCTCGTCTATGTGAATACGCGGATGGTGCAATCCATCTTGCGTAACCCCGACGTGGTCGCGCGTCTGTCCCCCGAGGACTATCGCGGCCTCTCCTCACTCATCTATTTACACATCAACCCTTATGGCCGTTTCGAGGTCGATCTGGACAAGCGGATCGACTTTGAACCCATGGCCGCATGATCGGAGAAAATATGTCCTCTCAACTGCTTGCCGAGTGCATGAAACAATTTGAGCTTCATGGCTTTGAGCCTGAGTTCCAGTCTTATTTTATGAGGCTGAAATCCCAATTGCTTGCCAGCGGTGATGTCGCCTGCGGCTTGGTGGTGTTCACCGCGCAAGACGATGACAATTCGGGCAGTGCAGTCCAATTGCTGAGCTTGCTTCTGGATGAAGCACGGATGGGACTGGAAAATGACAGCGAATACGCGGAAGATTTCCTGGAAACGATAGAAATGGCGGTTCAAGCAGGTCTGGCCGCCGGAGCATTCCAGCAAGAGAACCTAATGGAATTCGCGGGCCTCTATCGGAAGGTTGGCTTGCCGGTGCCGCAATCATTCATGATTGATCCTGACAACATGGGCCCACCGCCAGATATGGGAGACTTCGATCTCTCTGAAAATCTGGAAAACCTTGCACGAGATGTCATGGCGGAGGGCGGGTCCGCATATGACCTCTTCAATGCGATTGACGCGATGCTGGCGGCGGTACCGGAGGAGATCCAGGCAAGCCTGGCCAATCACATCGCCACAATGGATGGCCCCTTCTTTGAACGTTGTGCTTTGTTCATGCTCCTGTCTGGTTCTGAGCTTGTCCAAGAGGCAACTATTGCCGGTCTGTTCGAACGTCTCGATGGAGCTGCTCTAAACGCCGAAACAATGACACTTCTCCCCATGATCCGGGGCTGGTTTGCCAACGGCCCGATCCAGGCAGGGCTGGACGAGCTGATCAAGAAAGCGCGCCGGAAAGCCAAGCCCGGACAAAGCAGCGCGATTGGCCCACAAATTCAAGAGATAATCGCAAGCATAACGGACGGTGTCGGCGCTCAAAGCATAGCGGTTGTGTTGAAGCAGGACTCAAAGACCATGCTGGCCATGACCCTGATCAAAACAGGATACGGGATAAAGGACGGCTTCCTCGTCCCCTCTGAAATCAACAGTGATGCAGAACACATGGTTGGGCAACTGCGTGCGGAGACCGGCGCCGATGATATTTCCGGTGACACGCTGCGTGTGTTGCTGGAAGGGGCGCTGGCTGATGGCCTGGAAAACGGTTGCCTGCCTGCCTCGGGTTTTCTCGATGTTATCGAGGCTTGTAATCTGTTCGACCTGCATCCTCAGGAGCTCGGCCTCCAAGCTCTTCTTAATCTGGCCGATCCCGAACGAAAAATTCAGGACGCGTCAGCGCAAGCTTTAGGGCGCTGGATAAACGATGATGCTGCACTGGATCGCATGGAGCCCCTTACAGACAGCTGGTTCGAGGACACTGAGGACACTCGTGAGATCGTCGCTACAGGGCGCACGGCGCGCAGCATTGAAACCAAGCTCTGGAAGTTTCTCGAAACGCGCCGCGACGTTTGGGCACGACGGTTCTTGCAGACCGCTGTGATGTTGCGGGATGGAGACCGGCTCCGGGAGTGGAAAACCCTGACCGCATCCGCTTATGGCTTGATGAATGGACGGGCTTTGAAGCGCACCCCCCTGATGGAGGACATCATGTACACGACGATCGAAGCCGCTGACGCAAAGAAATGGGGCCTGTAGCGTCACTTAGGGTATACCCATCGTGACGCCTATGCGTGAACACGAAACACAGCATTTTTGTGTTCACTTTGGGTCTGTTCCGAGATAATGAACACACCATGTCAAAGGCACACCCAAAATGAACACTTATCAGGCCAAAATCGGATACGCGCGCACATCGACCGTTGAGCAGAACCTCGATGCGCAGATCACCGCCCTGAAAGCGGCCGGGTGCGGCATGGTGCGCACCGAACAAAAGAGCGGGACCAGCCTGGAGGGCAGACCCGAGCTCAAGACAATCCTCGATTTTATCCACTCAGGTGAGACGCTGGTCGTTACCCGCATCGATCGGCTGGCCCGCAGCCTCAACGATCTACAGGCAATCGTCACTCACTTGAAATCCAAAGGCGCGCATCTGGCTGCGACAGAGCAGCCGGTGGATACCTCAACGGCGACCGGTAAGGCGTTCTTCGACATGCTCGGCGTCTTCGCCGAGTTTGAAACCAACCTGCGCCGGGAGCGTCAGGCTGAAGGTATCGTCACAGCGAAAGGCCGTGGTGTCTATCGTGGGCGGATACCAAAGATCGATATTGGAGCCATTCAGGAAAGGTTGGCCGAGGGGCGCTCGCCCACTGATATCGCCCGCGAGATGGGCGTCTCGCGCGGAACGGTCTATAAAGCAAAAGCATTGATGCGCCCAGGCGGCCAAACCGCAGGGCAAGATACAGCATGAAAAAGAACCCACGAAAAGGGCGCGGACAAGCGACCAAGACACCTGCGAAAACCTGCCAGGCCAGTTCCAAAGTGCCCCCGCCGCGTAACCTGACACCTGAGCTATGTGATCGTCTGCGTAGAGACATGATGAAGGCCTGCCTCAACGTCGCCGAAGCTCATGGACTGACGGTCGAAGGCGGAGACCTGAGCGATATTGATTTGCGCCACGGTTTCGATATCAGTTTCCGCGTTGGCATTCCTATGCAAGACGGCGCGATCTATTCGCCGGACAAGGCCATGTTTGAAGCGCTTGCACCCAGTTTTGGGTTGGAGCCATCCGACTACGGACGGACCTTTAGGATGCGCGGTGATCTATTTCGGATCGTGGCCATCAACCCCAACAGACCAAAGTACCCAATCAGCGCTGAACGTGTGGCAGACGGACGAGGCTTCAAGATGCCAGTCGAAAACGTCGTGATGTACCTGCAGAGTTCAGGCGAGTGATTTGTTCCCTCATTGTTCTTATAAAAGCCCAAATATGCAGCTTCGGGCCAGCTAGGCCTGGTACGACACCGAGGCCGCTGCGAAGGACGCCCGGTTTGACATACAGATGCAAAAGGCGAAGCTCGGGTACGAGTAGTCGGAGGCCGAATTAACGGTTTAGGCCCTAGCTCTGACTGCCTTAATTGTCTGGTTGCTGTTAGGGTTGCGCCGCTCAGTATAATCGTGGCCTAGGCTGACGCGGTCGGTCAGGAAGAACATCACATAGCCGCCGGGATGTGGCATTAAACACAAACGCTCCAGTCATGCAGTCCTATCTAGAAAAACATGATCCCGCAAAAAACCAGGCGCGGTTCTATAATCTGGCTCTCCTGCCAAACCTGTTTGGTGAATGGTCGCTCTACCGTGAGTGGGGCCGCATAGGGCAGCGTGGTCAGGTCCGCATGGAATGGTTCGCAAGCAAAGATGAGGCCATCGCGGCTCTGATGTCGATTGAATCCGCCAAAAGAGGTCGGGGGTATTGGCTGCGGCCCGAACAGCTGCCCATGATTTAGTCCGGTTCACCAAGCGTAAGGCGTTGCCGCAGGACCTGACACTTTGTTGGGTCTGACTGGGGTTCTCATTCTCTGAGTGGTGCGCGACTATCGCAGCGATGTCAGCATCCGGAGTATACAATAAGATGACGAAACTTTTTCGAGGAGCAGCGTTCGCCGCCGTCATCGTTGGCATTGCTCCGGGCTTCGTTAGCGCTGATACGCTGGCGTGTCATGTGACCTCCCTCACAATTGAGACCCAGGCGGGGGATATCACTCTTTCCGTCGAGGTCGCGGCGAGGCCTGAGAAACGGGAGACAGGCCTGATGAACCGGACCGAACTCGCCCCGGACGCGGGGATGTTGTTCGTCTACCCTCGGGACCGGGCCGTCGCCCTGTGGATGAAAAACACCCTGATCCCGCTCGATATGCTTTTCATTGATGACGCGGGGGTTATCCAGTTTATCAAGCGCGAAGCGCAGCCACACGACTTGACACCGGTCCCGGGTCCGAACGGGATCGCGGCCCGGGCGGCGCTCGAGGTGAATGGGGGGCGCGCGGCGGAGCTTGGGATTGAGGTCGGTGATCGGATCCCTCCCATCTGGGCTACCGGTGATCCCGGATGCGCAGGAACGTAACATGCTCTGTGTGTGCAATTCTATCCTGGCGCCCGTCATTTTTACTGGCCATTGCACATGGGCGATCTGCATATTCGCCATGCCTTTTAAGGGGTGTATGGGGGATTGGACGACCCACACGCCCTAGGATCCCGGAGCAGAGGTCTCTCAGAGAGCTGCAGAGGCACATAATATCGCCAACTCGGCCCTAGGCCTCACACGGGGGTAGCCTGAGGTGTACTCACCGCTCTCAGCGGGCCTTAAATCGGCCCTGACGTCAAAGGGAGGCGCGGTGTCACCCTCTCCCCCGGCTATCGGTGATGCGAACGGGGCGACGCGGCCCCGATCTCGGATCGCCGGCGGTGCGGTGACCGCCAAACCACCTCTTCAGGCCGCATTTGGGGAGGCGCGGCGGCCTTTTAGGCCCTGTATTCGTTACAAATCTGGACTGTATCAGCCCCCTGTAACAAAAAAACTCAACAATATCAACGCTGTTACAAAATTACATGTTTCCAGGATGCGTGAGTATCACGCGCATGCGCCTGTGTGCGCCTGTGTGTATGCGTGTGTGTATGCGTGTGTACATATATATCATTCTTGTAACAAAACATATACATATACCTATTTATACGTTTATATTCAGTGACTTGTGCGCGTTACAAAGTCTGTAACAGGCTGTAACGGGCGCGGTTTTGTAACACCGGATCGATCAAGCTAACCAGCGCGGAATGAGCCTTGGGATGTTTTGCCCCTGGCTTTCGTTGAAAATCGCCCTCACCGAAACTTGACCTGTCTATAGCTCCACACCTTAGGAGGTCTTCGTGGGGGCAGAGGGGGGCGCGCTGATCGGCACCTTAGCGCGCCGCCTGATCGCGGAAACGCAGTCCCGTACTCTGCACGTTTTCCCTGTCTGGGATAACGGGTCCCTCGCCTGCAGTTGATTCTTCAAGCGCCTCATTCACAGACTAACCCTCTGAAGCTCAAAATTTGATGTCCAGGTACATTAGGCTGGCGAGATGTGTCGGTTTGAGCACAGGTGAACCAAGAAGTTCCTGATAAATCTATGATTTTGAGTATTTTTTAACTACTTCAACCTCAGGAAGCTCAAAGGTGCTATCATGTCGTATCATACGTGGAATGGTTCTGAATTCGTCGGATTGAGAGCGATCACGGGTGGCCGTAGGCAAGTCGTCTACGACGCTCGGACCGGTAGTCGTGTCATATTGAATATTCATAACTCAAGGGCAACAGACGACGATATTCACTCAGCGCTGAAAGAGGGGATCAACGCTCGAAATGTATTGTGCGGTGTTTTTGCGGCACTCAAATCTCGCAATATCGACGTGGATTTTGCCTCCTGAATATTTAAGGGTACACTGAGCAGATACTCTCCAGTAGACCGCTGCCAACCTCAGAGAGGTTGGAGATTGAGAGGCGGCATGCAACCGATCATTCACAAAGCGTCAATCTTTTTGGACGCAAACCCCGTGTCTGCAGGCATTTCTCTGGGCGACCGTGCGGCACTAGTGCTTAACGCGGACGCCTCAGTCTCGGTGGTGGTTGAAAGACCTTCACGGTGGCCGTTTGGAATAGGTAAGCCTAGGCTTGTTTCGGCCGGAAAGCTGGGCGCCAGAGCGACCGAAATTATACGACCAGCCCTAGAGCGCTGTGCTGACCTTCGTGTGCGTATCATCGAGGTGGAGCCAGCATTTATCAGTCGAACCGGCCGCGCTGAGATGTTCGTTTCCGTTTGGGGAAATCCTGCTGACCTGGTCTGGCCAGAATCAAAACCTTCGATATTCACCCAGAGTAAGATCAATGACCCGGTCCCGCACGCCAAAAGGTGATCGTTGACTGGTCGTCTATTGGATCAATTCCGTCAGCTTCCTGCCGGCCCTCATCAGCGCGCATGAGGGTGAGCGAGGACTCCGCACATCCCAAAGCACCGTCGATCATCGCGATACTGCCGATCGCAGCCTAGGGAAGGTTTGACACCATTACAATTTTCTTTACGTATCAAGATCTTAGGCGACATCCACTTGCGTGGATCTGCGCATCAGGCGCAGGCTTGTGCCGGGTCACGCAACCATTCATCCAGCTTTGACCACCGCCGCCGCCCTGAGATATTCTTGACTGCGATGGCCACGGCCCGCTTCTGGCCGACCAGAACCACCAGCTTCTTCCCACGGGTCACCCCGGTGTAGATCAGGTTCCGCTGGAGCATCGCATAGTGCTGCGTCATCACCGGGATGACCACAGCAGGGTATTCGGACCCCTGGCTCTTGTGGATCGTGGCGGCATAGGCCGGAACCAGCGTGTCGAGTTCACCGAACACGAAACTGACAGTGCGCCCGTCAAAACTGACAGCGACCTCACCCTCAATCAGATCAACATCTTCGATCATGCCGATATCGCCGTTGTAGACCTCCTTGTCGTAGTCGTTCTCGATCTGCATGACCTTATCGCCCGGAGCGAAGGTCCAGCCGAACCGCTCCACCTTTTTCTCGCCTGCCGGGTTCAAGACGGCCTGTAGCTCGATGTTGAGGGACCGCGCGCCCACGCCGCCCCGGTTCATCGGGCAGAGGACCTGGATGTCGCGGATCGGGTCGAAACCGAACCGGAACGGGATACGCTTTGAGACCAGATCGACGATCCGGGATACCGCCTGCTCCGGGTCAGCGGCCGGGACGAAGTAGAAATCGGCCGCCCCCTCCGGCGGCGCGAGATCGGGCATGCGCCCGGCGTTGATCGCGTGCGCCGTCGTGATGATCTTGCTCTCCGCCGCCTGACGGAACACCTCGGTCAGGCGCACCACCGGCACGGCGCCCGAGCCGATGATGTCAGCGAGAACCTGGCCCGGCCCCACGGAGGGGAGCTGATCAATGTCACCGACGATCAGCAGGGCTGCGTGATCTGGAACCGCCTTCAGCAGGGACTGCATCAACATGACATCGACCATCGAGCTTTCGTCCACCACGAGCAGGTCACAGTCGAGCGGGTTCTCAAGGTCGCGTTTGAACCCGAAGGACTTCGGGTCAAACTCGAGAAGCCGGTGGATCGTCTTGGCCTCCATCTCCGTCGCTTCGGTCATGCGCTTCGCCGCCCGGCCTGTGGGCGCACATAGGAGAATGTTCACCGCTTTTGCGGCGAGGATACGCAGGATTGAGTTGACGATGGTGGTCTTACCCACGCCTGGACCACCCGTGACCACCATGACCTTTGACCTGACCGCCAGCCGGACCGCCTCAGCCTGGCTGGGGGCGAGGGTGAGGCTGGTCTTCTGCTCGATCCAGGGCAGCGCCTTATCTGCGTTTATTTCCGGCCAGGGGTGGGGACCAGACCGGACCCGCTTGATTTGGTCCGCGATGCTGCGCTCGGCCATATAGAGCCCCGTCAGGAAGATGCAGTCTGCATCACCCACTTTGTCCAGCGTGACTGTCTGCTCCGCCAGCTCTTCTGCCAAGGCCCCCTCAATCAACGGGGGCGGGACCTCCAGGAGTTTTTCTGCCAAGCCGATCAGATCCGCCCGTGGCAGGCCGCAATGTCCGTTCCCCATCGCCTCGGTCAAGGCAAAGGAAATCCCGGCCCGGACCCGGATCATGGCGGTCTTCTCGATCCCGAGCTTCTCCGCGATCAGGTCCGCGGTCCGGAACCCGATTCCCCGGATGTCCTTCGCAAGCCGGTAGGGGTTTTCGCTCATGACCTGAACCGCGTCTGTTCCGTAGGTCTTGAAAATACGCACGGCCCGCGCCGTGCCGACTCCATGCTGGTGCAGGAACACCATGATTTCCCGGATCACCTTCTGGTCAGCCCATCCAGCAGTGATCTTGTCCGCCCGCTTGGGGCCGATCCCATCCACCTCACGCAGCCGCTCCGGCGTCGCCTCAATGATGTCGAACACGTCCTTGCCGAACATCTTGACCATCCGCTTAGCGTAAACCGGGCCGATCCCTTTGATCATGCCGGACCCCAGGTATTTTTCGATCCCCTCCACAGTGGAGGGTGCGGAGGTTTTCAGGAAATGCGCCTTGAACTGCAGCCCGTGGTTCCGGTCGTTGAGCCATACGCCGGACGCCGTGATCCATTCGCCCGCGGAGATCATCGCCGCGTGCCCCACGGTGGTCACGAGATCCCGATGACCTCGGGCTTTCACGCGTAGGACACAGAACCCGCTCTCCATACTGTGGAACGTGACCCGTTCCACCAGTCCCGCGAGAACCTCGGTCGTGCTGTCAGGTCCCAGGCCCATATGCGATCAGACCACCCGCCGGATCGTCTTATCGCTGACCCCAAACAAGGCTGCAATCTCCGGGATCGGGCGCATCTCGATATCCCGCATGCGGCGAACCTCGATCTTCTGGCCGGGCGAAAGGGCAGGGGGCCTGCCCCCGATCCGGCCCCGCTTTCGGGCCGCCTCCAGCCCCTCCTTCGTCCGCTCGACGATCCGCTCCCTCTCAAACTGAGCGATGCTGGCGAAAACGTGAAACACCAACCTCCCCGCCGGGGTGGTCGTGTCGATGTCTTCCCCCAGGGACCGGAACCCGGCGCCCTTGGTTTGGATCAGATCTACGATTTCCAGCAGGTCCTTCAGGCTTCGGGCGAGGCGGTCATATTTCGTGACGACGACCACGTCCCCGGACCGGAGTTCTAGAAGGAGCCGGTCCAGCTCGGGTCGGGTCCGGGCGGTTCCTGTAATCGTATCCGCGAAAATTCGTTCCGCGCCGGCGGCGGCGAGGGCGTCCCGCTGGCCGTCGAGATTCTGGTCCTTGGTCGAGACCCGCGCATATCCTAAAATCATGGACAAAACCCTCCCAAAACGTGATTGGTTTTGTCATGGGCTTTTGTCCCGGTCAACTCATTGAAATCCCGTGGGGTGAGGAGGGGTGGTCAAAAACGAGCGTTTTAGAACGGTGACTACAGTCCCGCAGCCTTGCGCAACGCATCGTTGATCCGGCTTTGCCAGCCTGAGCCTTCTGCCTTAAACGCCTCGATTATATCGGGGTCCAAGCGGATCGTGGTGGATACCTTGGTAACGTCTGCTTTGGGTCGTCCACGCTGAACGGTCGCACTGGCAAACTTGTCGGCCCAGTAGGACGCAGACAAGTCGGGTGCGTCATCGTCAGAAACGGCCGGCATATGCTTTTTGTTCTCGCTCATTGGCTTTCCTCAAACTGATGATGCGGCGGGCTGCGCCGCGCTGTGTCCAGACCACCACCACCATGCGGCTATCCAAAAAGCCGATCGTGATCAGACGGGTCTCGCCGTAGTCCTCCCGATCATCTTCGACGGTCAGGGTAGCTCCGCTAAAGATTTCAGCGGCACAGGCCATGTCCAAACCGCGCTCTGCAAGAGTGGCCTCACGCTTGGTGGGTGGGTATTCGATGCTCATAATTTATGTTACTACAATAAATATATCAAGGCGCAAGGCCATCTGATCAAAAACCACGGTTTTTGGCCCGTCACCTATGACCAGCCGTTTTTTCCCAGACGACCGGCAGAGATGCGGACCTTTCTGCCGTTCGCTGCATCTGCGCAGAAATTCTTCGCTGTTGCGGCATCACCGACGTGGATGGCGGATTTTGTTGAAAAAGGCGCTGTAATTTCGGGGGATGGCGGCTTCTCGGCGTTGGGCGCGCGCTTATCGTTCCGCCCGTTTTACTGGGCGGCTTGTTGGTCTGTCGTATTGCCGGTTCAGGAATGGCGATATCATTGCCGTGGACAGGGCAGGCAAGCAACGTCTAGGCCGCGCCGATTTAGCCGTTGTTGGTGGAACCGTGACGGCCAAGATCCTGCGCAAGCGTGATGGCAAATACTATCTGGCGCCCGCTGTTGGGATGACCCCGATAATAGTAAACGTCACCTGTCTGCGCATCAGAGCCGGGCAAGCTCCACCTCCAACATGTCAGCAAGCTCATGGCGTTCTTGCTCAGACATGTTAGTGAATGATCCAACCTTCTGGTTAGGACGACGCCCTGCAGTCTGGGCCGTTGGTGCTGCTTTCGGCGCACGAATCTTGGAAGGGCGCTTGCGCTCTCCAAACACGACGCGTGACATGGATTCTATGAATTTAAGCACTGCGGCCATTGTTGAAACCCTTTTCTAAACGGTAATATGGTGGGCACACCGTCGGGAATGCAAGTGCCTTGCTTGATACGGGTTAGGCAGCTTAATGCTCGTGGCAACGAGCAAAAACCTGTGCCATGAAGTCATCAATCAGCATCGCCTGCATGCCTGCCTGCTGCGGCCCTTCAACATCCGCACCAAACGTATCTCCCGTGAACAGGATGCGTTCAGCAGGGGCGTTGGAGGCATGAACAACCATATCGTAAATCTGAGGATCTGGCTTCTGACTGCCCACAAAACATGACAGCACCTGGAACGCTGGTGTAATCTCCGGAAAGTTTTGTAGGGCAGGAACATAATCAACACTGAGGTTGCTGCAGATACCGTAGGGGACGGGCAAGCCGGCCAGCATCTCGGCAATGCCGGGCCGAAGCCGTACAGAGGCAACTTCATGCGAGATAGCGGTCTGTGCTGCGATAAGTTCAGCAACCGATGCTCCAGCCATGATCTGCTCGTTGATGGCAGCAATGCTCATGTCAGATGTCATTGCCAAATGGCGAAACGCCTCAACCTTTCCTCTGGGCAGTTTGCGCAGAATGCGTGCAAGTGGACGTTGCCGGTCAGTGATTTCGATCAGCGTTCCAAACAGATCAAAGCAGACTATGTCGATGTTTTGGAGAAGGTTGTTCATGCTCTTCGGTGATCTGCCTTTTTCCATCAACACTTGTACGCCATCAATCCTGCTTGCGATAGCTTGAGCTTGGTAATGTTCATAGGGTTGGAATGACCGCCACTTGAGCCGAGAGTAAAACATCATGCAGCATTCGCGCGGACAGGCCCGCGGCATTGAGCGGCTTTATCTCGATTTCGACAGCTTCTTTGCCTCGGCTGAACAGCATTTCAACCCGGACCTGCGCGGCCGGCCGGTTGGTGTCGTACCGCTGGATGCGCTGCACACCAGCTGCATCGCAGTCAGCCGCGAGGCCAAGGTGCGCGGTGTCAAATCCCGCATGTCGATCACCAAAGCACGCGAGATCATCCCTGACATGATTTTCGTTGTCGCCCGCCACGATGTCTATGTCCGCCTACACAAGCGCATCCTCGATGTGATCGAAACCTGTGTGCCCGTCGCGCATGTCCGCTCGATCGACGAGGTTGTCTGCAACCTGCTGCCGGTCGAGGGGGAGGCGGGCGAAGCATTGGCGCAGCAAATCAAGCAGGCGCTCGCCAGCACCTTCAGTGACGGACTGACCTGTTCGATAGGCATGGCACCAACGGAATTACTGGCCAAGATCGCCGCTGAAATGCATAAACCCAACGGCTTTCGTCTCATCCGGGCTGAAGACCTGCCGCGTGCCCTCTCTGATATCGACCTTGGCGATCTGCCAGGCATCTCCAAAGGGATGCAGTCGCGCCTTGCCGCAGCCGGTGTGCGCGACTTTGCTGCCCTCTGGGCGCTGGCCCCTAAACAGGCCCGCGCGATCTGGGGCAGTGTCGAGGGTGAGAGATTCTGGAACGGGCTTCACGGCTATCACACAGAGCGACCCGCAACGAAAAAGAGCATGTTCGGGCACAGCCGGGTCTTGCCGCGCGACTGGCGCAATCCGGAGAAAGTGCGGATCTGCGCACGCCTTCTGACCGAAAGTGCTGGCCGTCGCGTGCGGCGCGCTGGCGTGCGCGCGACCAAGCTGACGGTGAGTTTTCGCGGTAAAGGTTTTCAGCCGGTTCCCGGGTCTCAGAGCGACGACCTGAATTGGAGCTGGGAGGCGAACTTCCTTCCTGCACGTGACGATCACGCCTTCATGCAAGCGCTCAATGAGGGGCTGTTGCAGGCAGAGCGGCGAATGAAGTTCGCACCACGTTCAGTCAGTGTCATGATCCACGGGCTGATTGCAGAAGGTGATCTGATCACCGATCTCTTTGCCACGGCAGCCGGACCATCAGGTGAGGCGTCAGAAGGGACATCACGCGCAAAATGGGAAGCCGTCAGCGATATGATGGACGGCCTGCGCGCCCGCTTGGGACCACAAGCCTTATCTCTTGGTCTGCCAGGCGAGGTGCCAGGCGGTTACCTTGGCGGCAAGATCGCGTTTGGCCGCATTCCAGACGAGGCTGATTTCAGCGGCCCACCAGTGGCTGACGGCGATACACATTTCGTGACGGTTTGAGGTTCGATATAAACCCAAAGGGAAGCAAGGACGCAATGCAAGGCTTGAGAGCCATCGAGCCTCATGTATGTGATTTGGTATGTAAAAAGAGAGGGTCTCAATTTGGGCTGGCTGATCTACTCTCGTCCTCCGGCGAATGTCCAAGACGAAATCAATCGCATCTGCACGTTTGAAACCGATACCCAGTCGGCCACACCCATCAAGGCCTGCCGCGTTGGTGCTGTGTGGTATGTCGCTGTTCAGACCACGATGAAGATCGGCGCACCTCCGCCTGACGATTACCAAGTTGATGATCTGGGCCAGTTCACCTTTGCTGCCATTATCAAGACACGGCGAGACCGGGACGGGTGGGGGTATCGTGCCATCGAGGAAGTGGCAGGGCCACCATACTCTCTTGCGCCGCGATATCTGATTGAAATGCTAAGCCCCACGAAAAGTGACTGGGCAAACGCTTGGCGCGATCGTTGCCTTGTGAATGTTGCGCACCGGTCCCGGCAGTTGAACGATGGCGACATCATCGCGCTGACGACACCCATGCAGTTCACAGACGGCAGGAAGCGATCCACCTTCAAAGTCATCAAAGAAAAGCCACCTGGTTATCAGCGCGGTCGGACCATCTTCGAATGCACACAGACAGCCGCACAATGCAGAATTTCGGGTTTCATGCAGCGGGACTGGAAACGTATCGCGTAATGCTATGGTGGCCCACATCTGACCGCATGTGAAAATTGATCCCCAACGGTGCTATCCCACGAGATGCTGCGACTCGGTCTGGGCTGTTGGCTTCAAGAAAGAGCCCAGTTTAAAGGCATGCAACTTGCATGTGCCACGGTCTTTTCACGCTGTGGGCCATATGAAAAACGCTCACTCTTAGATGTGAAAATATTTCGCATCCGAAGCGCCCAGGCAGACAAGCTTTATTGGGTTGAGCATTTCATCGGCACGGCCTTTCGGAGAGCGTCAAAAACCGTCGTGTGAATTTAACTCATTGATACTAAACAAATTTTGATTACATATTTGCCAAAATATGGTATGGATCACCATCGAAACTCGAGAACGTTGGGTATTGGAATGGACAGGTTTGCACTAAGAACTTTATATCGTATCGAGCAATCGGCAGGCGAAGGCGCAGCAAATATCATCGTGATGAAAGATGCCGAAGGTTTTGGGGAATTATTCACGTTCTTGCGCACCAGTTTGCCAGAGAGCCTGAAGCTTATTGAAACAGCGGCTGTAAACGACGTTATTAACCGGCCCCCGCATGAACCCTTTGCTGCAAAGCTACCAGTAAATCCAAAAGACTTGGTGGCCCCAGATGTTCACTGGGCTCGCATCAGTAAGCTGCAAGCGCTGCTCGAAGGGCATAGCGTCGTTGGCACCGGCGAGCTGGGCAATTTACCCGCCGGCTGGCTGACGGTGCTGGAGATGGCCGTAGATGGCTGGATAGAGCTTCTGAAAGCTGAGCCGACAGCCAAAGTCAGTATATCTCAAATCAAAGAAAAGTTCGGCACGCTGCGTGTCTATGCGCAAGCCACCGGAAGTGAAGGGTTTGTGAAGAAGTTCAACCAAATTCGACAATGGTCCCAGGCCGCAAGTGTTTCACGCTGCATGGTGACAGGCCACCGCGGCTACATTGATGCAGAGGGGTGGGTTGTGACGCTCTGCCCGCAGGCCATGTTCTGGCGGCGCAGGTATCCGGATATTTTTGATCAAATCATCTATCCGCGGCTCCCCCGTGATCAGGCAGGTGACTGAGTGTTTATTTCTGCGCTGGAGGAAGGATTAGTGACAACCACTACACAGCCGCGGCAAATCCAGAATATTAGCTAATAGACATGATCAGTATGTTTTTAAAAAACGATTGTTTCTAAGCTTGCCGTTGCGTGAGAGTGACCGCGAACGGGAAATTGACTTCTCGCAAGAAACGAAGGCGCATCGCTTCTGGCCTTTGTTGGGGTTTCCAAAGTATATGGTGGGCTTGTGACAAGCTAATCAGCACGCAGTGCATTTTGTTGTGGCATCGGTAAGGTTCGGCCAAGACACGCATAAGCCCTTGTATGTTCACTTCGCGAGAGCCCCTGCCCCGCCAACAGGCCCCGGTGTGATAACGCCTTCTCTGAAAATTTAACAATCACGACCGTCATCTCTAACGTTAGAGATGACATTAACCATAATGTTGACGTTAATGTTTGAATCATAGATACTCTGGTTCATGTATGTAATCACCTTCGCAAATCCAAAAGGCGGCTCGGGTAAAACCACGTCCGCCATGCTCTTAGCAGAACAGATCGCCGTTTCTGGCGGTCGTGTAGCTATTCTTGATCTTGATCCCAACGCCAACATTTTCGCATGGGCAGAAGATCGCAAAGAGCAGGGCAGGGACGTTCCGTTCGTTGTACATGCTCGGCCACAAGCTGAGGAAACCGTCGAACTTATCGATGGGCTATCAGATCACGCCGATTATCTCATTATCGACCTGGAAGGGTCGAAGGACCAAATTGTCACCTTTGCTCTATCGCGAACAGACCTGTGCATCATACCGCTCGACGGTTCGCCAATGGAGGCGCGACAAGCGGCCACGGCTGTTCGTCTTGTCCAAACCACTGCTAGAATGATCCGAACGAAGATTGACTACGCACTGCTTTTCACACGCACCAACGCCGCCTTCCAAAGCACAGACGAGCGCGATGTTCGTCAGGAAATGGAACTCAACAATATTCCGACCCTCCCCATCCGCATCGCGAAACGTGCCCCTTATACACGTATATTTCGCGATGGTGTGCTCTTATCGGAACTACCAAGCATCGTGACTGAGGAAATGAAGAGCAAAAGCGCTTCCGTTTCAGGCAAGGCCATGAAGCAAGTATCTGGAGCGATCGAAAACGCCCGTGATTATGCGCAAACCGTTATTGCAGCACTCACGAAGGAAGGCGCAGCATGAGCGGGAAGTACGGATTTGGAGGCGGCATCGAGCTGCCCAAGACAACACCAACCCAAAAGCCACGCCCAAAGGTTGATGGAAACTCGCTAAACGACGCCGTTAAGGCCGGGGCTGATTTGGGCTTCGTGAGCAGGGAGGCCACGATCCGCCTTAAACCTGGTCCCAAACGCAAAGAGGCCCAAGACAAGGTTTCAATACCTGGTCCTAAGCGGGTCGTAGATAACTTTCGGGCTTTTTGCTTAACGCGCGATCTGACCTTATGGCAGGGCTTGGAGCTTTTGCTTGAGGAGCAAAAAGGCAGGGGCAGCTAAGGCTTGCCGCGCTTTTCGAAGACTTTGCGGCAAAACCCTAGAAACGCTTTGTCGGGGTTGGCTGGTGCGTCGAGGCCACCATCGGCCATCCATTCACGCCATTCTTGCTCAAGCGTGTAGATATCCCATCCCGGTGCAACTGTGCGCGCCTCTTGATAAACATCCGAGCTCAAACGGATTATCCCAGATGGTGCCCCTACGGCTGGCGGCTTTTCTGCGTGACGATTCACAAACACGACCATGTTGTCGTTCAACCGTACCGCGTAATCTGGCATGTGATTATAAGCCTCGTCCTGAGCAACGATGTTGCCGACAAGTCGCTTAAACTCGCGCGAGGTTGAGGCCGACCCACACTTATCTTGAAGAGATGAAAGTCTGATTTTCCACTCCTTCTTCGAGCCACACTGCTTGCGGGCAATCTCGTATATACGCCGTTCTAGGGGCTTACGCAGCCGAAAATAGTTTCTATGGAGAGTCAGTACTTCATGCGCTTGAATCGCATTAAACACCCAATCCGAAAGGGTAATCTCGATTTCCTGCATCCGACAGTCACGGGTTTCACGCACAATGCGTGCGCGGTCGATGATGCTGAAAATATCCAGCTGCTCCATATCACCGGTCACGATATTTGTTTCGATCTGTGTGCCTTGCAGCCGGGCGAGGGCACTTCGAAGTCCTGTATAGCCCCGCCCATCTGTAGGGCGGTTGGTCGCTTTCAACAAATCGAACGCCTTCAAGCGAACAATCTTCGAAACCTTCTGTCCTTTGTTTATCGCTACCATGATCTGGCTGATGCAATAAATCAGTACATCGCGGTCATGTATCGTTGCCAGGCCATCCGATGAGGGCTTCACTTCGAGATAGTTGCGCCCCGTCCCATCTTCGTATCGCCGCACTCGATGGTCTGATTTTGTTGAAAGCGAAAAGATCGGATGCGCCATCGAAGCCATGTCCCCCTTGGGGGCGGCATCGAAGATATCACACACGAAAAAGTCACCTTGCTCCTGCCTATCTGGCAACAAGGGGGAACGGTCGCTGTCTTTCGTGATTTCACACACCATGACCTATCTTTCGTGATTTCACACACACGGTCAAGTGCTTTCGTGATTTCACATACATGCCGATACCTTTCGTGTCTTTACACACATTCTTTCGTGTCTTTACACACGTTTTTTCGTGACTCTACACACAGACCGATTTTGAAAGCGTAAGAGATTCAATAACCTACGAACACTTATCAACAGCGTAACACATTATATAACACATATTTAACACTATGGATTTGCTCACCATCTCATCCACAAGATTCCAGCTTTCGATTCACCAAAGAAGAAATGGAGCGAACCATAACCATCGGGGCCACAGAGGTGGTCGCGGACTTTCGGACCATTTGTTAAGGTGGATCGCTTGATGAGAGGCCGCGGTCCTGACCAAAGAGATGACCCGTCATGCGCGCAGTGATGAGGCCTGTCGCAGGCTGATGACAATCCCTGGCGTTGGAGCTGTCCCGAAGGTGATATTCGCGATGCGTAGGGCTCGCATGTAAATCGCTCGGGTTTTGTCGATTGCCTGCCGCTGTGGTCGGTACGGCAACTTTTTGCGGGCGCGGTATGTCGCGGCTCGCGCTTGGTTTTAGGCCTCCTTTGCTTCAAATTCAGTGCCATCTTTCCAGATTGCGTGCATGATCACGGATAGTTTTCGGGCCAAGGCCACAACGGCCTTCTTGTGGCTGGTGCGCTTTTTCAGAGCCATCGCCCAATCTTTGAGGGGCTGACCCGGACCGGATTTCACCCGACAAAGCAGGCTATTGGCCGCCTCGTACAGGACCGTGCGCAACATGCGGTCGCCACGCTTTGATATTCGGCCACCAAAATCGATGTTGCCAGATTGGTAACGTCTCGATGTCAGGCCGATATAAGCTCCGACAGATCGTGACCGTTTGAAGCGGTCCGGCGTGTCGATCGTCGCCACAAAGGTGACGGCACTGACGTCGACGCCTTGGATGCCGAGATGAAGCACCAAATGGGATGACTTCGAAAAGAACCTTGCAGGTGGCCGATACAAGCGACAATAGCAACGAGCGCAGATGATCAATTAAAGAACCTATATCCCGATGCGGCGCGGGTTCCTGTATCTCGTGGCGATCATGGATTGGTTCAGCCGCAAGGTTCTGGCTTGGCGGATCTCCAACAGCATGGACGCCGCGTTTTGCGTTGAAGCATTGAAAGATGCCTTGGCAAAACACGGCACGCCGGAAATATTCAACACCTACCAAGGATCACAGTTCACCAGCGGCGACTGGATCGACGTCCTGAAGGATGCCAAGATCAAAATCAGCATGGATGGCAAAAGGCGGTGGATTGATAACCGAATGATCGAATGTCTGACGTCAGCGCCTATGGGACCAAATAGCGTTATTTGCTAAGAG
>Ga0306910_1000387_pt1 | contig 22319 bp, 28 predicted proteins | sample AntRauMFilla2698_FD_190438 | JGI IMG/M metagenome (GOLD analysis project Ga0306910, IMG submission 190438) | Saline lake microbial communities from Rauer Islands, Antarctica - Metagenome Filla 2 #698 (v2) (version 2) | ecosystem: Environmental > Aquatic > Non-marine Saline and Alkaline > Saline ... | reverse complement strand
CGCAGCGGACCTTTTTGAGGCACCAGTCCCCGACGCCATTATGAGGCGGAACCCCCGACCTCGGAGAGAACCATGAACCCGATGAGACCAAATTACGCTCTTGATTTAACAGCCGCAGATAGAGAACATTCGCTGCGAGCGCGAGCCATTCATGCCATGAAGTTGGAAGCTGACATTCAGACTGCCTCGAAGCCGGGCTTTTCTCTGCGGCGCTGCAAAGCGGCATCCGTGAACCGGGGGTCCGCGCAGCGAAACTGTTGGGCCGGCGGTGCGTCCAACGTTCCTCTTGGGGCAATCTCTCTCAGCGAGAACCTAATCATTCCGGGCGTAGGGACATAGATGCGGGGGGTGCCGATCTCTTGGTGACCCGGAAAGCTGCTCCTGTAATATCTTGGGCTAAGACGTGCGGTAGAGCAATGATAGCGCAGTCGTCATTCTGATAATCCGCCAAGTGCAGGTCGTTGGACAGCCTCTTTTTAATACACTCGCTCTTGTTGGCACACTCCTGGCAACAAACTCAAGAGATCGACGTCGTACAATGGTCAAACAATGGATTTCCGCGCTACCCGGTCTGTGAATTCGATGATTGATCCAAGTCAACGCCTGAAGCCCCGAATCGCCTATGATCGCCTCCTTGGCAACATGCCAATCAATTGAGGAGAGATGCCATGAGACGCTCGAAAAACTTCGCCTTTGCAGCCGTTGCCATCCTCGGCCTTGCCGCCGTTGCGGTGCCGGTGGTCGCCCAGCAAACCCAGATGCAGCCAGGCCAGATGATGGGAGGCGGACCGGGTATGATAGGTGACCATTACGGCATGATGGGCGGTCATGGTGGGATGGGCGGAGGCCAAAACTACGCAATGGCCACGTTTGACACTAACAAGGACGGCACGCTCAGCCCTGAAGAATTGACAGTCGGCATTCAGGCCGAAATCAAGACTTATGATGCTGACGGCAACGGCACGCTTTCGCTTGAGGAATTTGCGGTGATGCACGCGGCTCATACTCGACCAATGACCGTGCGCGCCTTCCAGATGCACGATCCTGACGGCGACGCGCAGGTGACGGAGGCCGAAATGGCTGCAATGGCCGCGATGATGGAAAGCCACAGCGGCTGGCAGCATGGCGACATGCAGGGCAGACATCGAGGCATGATGAGCAACAACTGATGCGCAGGTTTCGCCGCCAATCGCGCCAAGCGCCGGTTGGCGGGGGAAGTCTAATGACAAATTACGGCAGAAAACAATGATGAACGACTATGGTATGGGTTTCGGCATGGGCTTCGGGTGGATCTGGGCGATTGTGTGCATAGTACTGGTCGGTCTCGCCATTGCGTCGCTGATAAAATACTTGCGTAAATAAACTGAAAGGGCCTCCGATGGACTACACGATGAACCGCCTGATACCGGACGCCGGTATCGACGACGTCGACGCTCGTGCGCGAAAAGCGTTTTCGGACCATGGCTTTGGCGTCCTGACCGAGATCGACGTCCAGGCGACGATGAAGAAGAAGCTTGATGTCGAGATGCCGGCCTATCGCATTCTCGGTGCCTGCAACCCGAAGATGGCGCATCAGGCGATCGGGATCGAGCCGCGGGTGGGGGCGATGCTGCCCTGCAACGTCATCCTGCGCGAGGTCGAGGGCGGGGTTGAGGTTAGCGCCATCGACCCGGTGGCGTCGATGCAGGCGATCGGCAACGCCGAACTGACGGCCGTCGCGGGCGAGGTCCGCGACCTTCTGGCGAAGGCCGTCGAGGCGATCTGAGATGAGCCTGCGCGCCGCGATCCTCGCAGGGCTGGCGATCCTCGGGATCGTCCTGCTCGGCGTGTGGCAGTTAGCGCCATCGGTGTTCGCCGAGGTACGCGGGCTGATGGACGGTGAGCGCCTCAATGTATTGGTGGCGCGCGCTGGCCTCTGGGGGCCTGCCGTAATCGTTTCGCTGATGACAGTCGCGGTCGTGGCGAGCCCGATCCCGAGCGCGCCCATCGCGCTGGCCGCCGGGGCAGCCTACGGACATCTTTGGGGAACCGTGCAGGTCGTGATCGGCGCAGAGCTTGGGGCGCTGATCGCGTTCGGCCTGGCACGAATTCTCGGGCACGATGTCTTGCGACGGGTGTTCGGTGATCGGGTCGATGCCGGTCTGCTTGGTTCGCAGAACGCGTTGACGGCAACGGTCTTTGCCAGCCGCCTGATGCCCTTCGTGTCCTTCGACATCATCAGCTACGCGGCAGGGCTCAGCCAATTGCACGTCTGGCGCTTTGCGCTGGCGACATTGGCTGGCATCGTGCCGGCGAGTTTCCTGCTCGCCCATTTCGGCGGCGAAGCGGTCAGTGGAGACCTTGGGCGGGCGACATGGGCGGTACTTGGCCTTGGCCTGATCACAGGATTGCCGCTGCTCTGGGTGGCGACCCGACGCAAAACCGAGAAGGATTCCTGATGGTAGACGCTTACAAGAAAGACAGCATCACCTTGCCGGGCGCAGTGGCCATGGGCACCGGTGTGATGATCGGCGCGGGCATTTTCGCGCTGACCGGGCAGATCGCCGAACTCGCAGGGCCGCTCTTCCCGCTCTCGTTCGTCGTCGGTGCAATCGTGACCGCGTTCAGCGCCTACTCCTATATCAAGATGTCGAACGCCTATCCGTCTGCGGGCGGCATCGCGATGATTCTGGAGAAGGCCTATGGGCCGACGACAGTGGCGGCGGGCGCCTCGCTCCTGATGGCGCTGTCGATGGTCATCAATGAAAGCCTCGTCGCGCGCACCTTCGGGACTTACACGCTGCGGGCGTTCGGTGGCGATGCCGACAGCATTCTTGTTCCGGTTCTGGGCGTCGGGCTGATCGTCTTCGCGTATCTCGTGAACGTCTCCGGCAACCGTTCGGTCGGGCTCTTGTCCATCGTCATGGCGGTGCTCAAGGTCGGCGGCATCGCGCTGTTCGGTGTTTCCGCGCTTTGGGCCAGCGGCATCTCGTTCGAGGCGACGGGCGGGGACGCGGGCGCCACCGGCTTTGTGGCATCGGTCGCGCTGTCGATCCTCGCCTTCAAGGGTTTCACCACAATCACCAACAGCGGAGCCGAAATCACCAAGCCGCATCGCAACGTGGGCAGGGCCATTGTCCTGTCCATTGCGATCTGCGTGGTTGTCTATCTGCTTGTCGCCTTCGCGGTCGGCTCCAGTCTGCCGCTCGAACGCATCGTGGCTGCGAAGGATTACGCGTTGGCCGAGGCAGCCCAGCCCGCCCTCGGACAGACCGGCTTCTACCTGACGGTGGCGCTTGCGTTGGTGGCCACGGCGTCGGGCCTGATCGCCAGCGTGTTCGCAGTCTCGCGGATGCTGGCGATGCTGACCGATATGAAGATGATCCCCCACAGCCATTTCGGGATGCCGGGCACGATCAAGGACCACACGCTGGTCTATACCGTCGTGATTGCGGGCTTTCTAACGGTCTTCTTCGACCTCAGCCGGATCGCCTCGCTTGGCGCCTTCTTCTATCTGGTGATGGACATGATCATCCACTTCGGCGTGTTCCGGCATCTGCGCGAGGAGATCGGCGCGCGGGGCTGGGTACTGCTGACGGCCATCGCGCTCGATGCCGTGGTGCTGGCCGCCTTCGCGGCGATGAAATGGCAGTCCGACCCGCTGATCGTCGTGATCGGCCTCGTCGGCATGGCGCTGGCGTTCGTGTTCGTGGGGGTGTTCCTCGCGCGCAATCCTGTCAGGGAAGACGATCCCGACCACCATCGGAAGTGACACGGGCTTCCATCTGCCGGAGGCGTGAAACTGCAACAGAACCAGAAAGTTGGCACACCATGGACCACGATCACCCTCACGCGGCACCCGGCATTCCGGCGGGAGCCGAGGCGGTAAAGGACCCGGTCTGCGGGATGACGGTCGCGGTCAAGCCCGACGGGCGGCACGCGGAGTTCGGGGGCGAGACCTTCCATTTTTGCTCCGAGAAATGCCAGACGAAGTTCAAGGCCGACCCGTGGCACTACGCGTCGGGCCGCGCCGCAGGGCAGAAGAAGGCCGCGCCCGCCGACGTCCAATACACCTGTCCCATGCACCCCGAGATCGTTCGCGATGCACCTGGTGCCTGCCCGCTCTGCGGCATGGCGCTGGAGCCGATGGTACCCTCGGACGAACCCAGCGAGGAGCTGACCGACTTCACGCGGAGGATGTGGATCTCTGCGGCGGCGGCGGTGCCGCTGATCGTGCTGACCATGGGCGGGCTGGTCGGCCTGCCGGTGCGCGACTGGATCGGGCATCAGATGGCCAGCTATCTGGAATTCGTGCTCGCCACGCCAATCGTGCTTTGGGCGGCATGGCCGTTCTTCAGGCGGGGCTGGGATTCCGTCGTGAACCGCTCGCCCAATATGTGGACGCTGATCAGCCTCGGCGTGTCGGCGGCCTATCTCTATTCGATTTTCGCCACGTTCCTGCCGGGTCTTTTCCCGGAACAGTATCGCATGGGCGCGGGCGTCGGCACATACTTCGAGGCGTCAGTGGTGATCGTGGCACTGGTCTTTGTCGGCCAGGTGCTGGAACTGCGTGCCCGCGAACGCACGGGCGACGCGATCCGCGCACTGCTGGACCTCGCGCCCAAGACCGCGCGTCGCATTCTGCCAGACGGGTCGGAATACGACGCGCCGCTGGAAAACATCATGGAAGGCGACCGGCTGCGCTTGCGCCCCGGCGATGCGGTCCCGGTGGATGGAACAGTGATCGAGGGGCGCTCGTCCTTGGACGAAAGCATGCTGACGGGCGAATCCATGCCGGTCGAAAAGGGCCACGGCGATGCTGTGACCGGCGCCACGATCAACAAGAACGGCAGCCTTGTGATCGAGGCGGGCAAGGTGGGCGCTGATACCGTGCTGGCGCAGATCGTGGCGATGGTGTCCAACGCGCGACGCTCCCGTGCTCCGATTCAAGGACTGGCGGACCGGGTGTCGGCGGTGTTCGTGCCGACGGTGGTAGGGATCGCGATTTTCGCCTTCATCGTGTGGATGTTCTTCGGGCCAGAACCTGCGCTGGTCTTCGCCATAGCATCAGCCGTTTCGGTGCTGATCATCGCCTGCCCCTGCGCGCTCGGGCTGGCCACTCCGATCTCGATCACCACGGCGGCGGGACGCGGAGCGCAGGCGGGCGTGCTGATCAAGGACGCCGAGGCGCTGGAGCGCATGGCGGCTGTCGATACGCTGATCGTGGACAAGACCGGCACCCTGACCATGGGCAAGCCGAAGCTGACCGACACGGTGGCGCTGGGGGATTTGGCCGAGGCGGACCTGCTGTCGTTGGCCGCTGCGCTGGAACGCGGGTCCGAGCATCCTCTGGCCGAAGCCATCGTGGAAGGGGCCGAAGCGGCGGGCGCCGCCCGGCAAGATGCTACCGAGTTCGAGGCCGTTACCGGCAAGGGGGTGCGCGGACAGATCGGCGGACGCGCTGTCGCGCTTGGCAACACGGCGATGATGCAGGAAATGGGTCTCGACACGGGCGCGGCTGAGGCACAGGCCGACGCCCTGCGCGCCGAGGGCAAGACAGCGATGTTCATCGCGGTCGATGGGGCGCTGGCGGGCATCGTGGCGGTGGCCGACCCGATCAAGGACAGCACCGCGCAGGCCATCAAGGAACTGCACGCGCAGGGGCTGCGCGTCATCATGGCGACGGGCGACAACGAACGCACCGCGCAGGCGGTGGCGAGTAAGCTCGGTATCGACGAGGTGCGCGCGGGTGTCCTGCCGGAAGACAAGAAGGACCTGATCGACAAGTTGCGCCGCGATGGCCACAAGATCGCCATGGCAGGCGACGGGGTGAACGACGCGCCAGCACTTGCCGCCGCCGATGTCGGCATCGCCATGGGCACCGGGGCGGATGTGGCCATGGAGAGCGCCGGAATAACCCTTCTGGGCGGCGACCTGATGGGCATCGTGCGGGCGCGCAACCTGGCGCGGGCGACCCTGCGCAACATCAAACAGAACCTGTTCTTCGCCTTCGCCTACAATTCCCTTGGCGTTCCGATCGCGGCGGGGCTGCTCTACCCCATCACCGGGCTGCTCTTGTCGCCGATGATCGCGGCGGCCGCGATGAGCCTCTCGTCCGTCTCGGTCATCACCAACGCGCTGCGGCTGCGTCGGGTGGATCTTTGAGGGAACGACCATGGCTGAAGAACCGAACCGCTGGGAAGATGTCTATCAGAGCAAGGAAGAGGCCGAGACGAGCTGGTACGAGGATCGTCCGCAGGTCTCGCTCGACCTGATCGCCGCGACGGGGGCAACCATCGACGCCGCCATCGTCGATGTCGGGGCGGGCGCGTCGCGGCTGGTGGATTGCCTGCTGGACCAAGGCTTCCTCCGCATCACCGTGCTCGACCTGTCGGAGACGGCGCTGGCAAAGGCCCGCGCCCGACTGCTCGACGATGCGCCCGTCGAATGGGTGGGGGCGAACGTCCTGGATTGGCAACCATCCGGGCACTTCGATGTCTGGCATGACCGAGCTGCGTTCCATTTCCTGACCGACGCTGCCGATCAGCAGGCCTATCTGCGGGTCATGGACCGGGCCCTTGTCCCCGGCGGCCATGCCATCATCGGCACCTTCGCGCCGGATGGCCCGGAAAAATGCAGCGGACTGCCGGTTGCCCGCTATGACGCGGCTCTTCTCGCGGAACGGCTGGGTCCGGACTATCGGCTGATCCAGTCCTTGATGCACGATCACCACACGCCTTGGGGCAGCGTGCAGCAGTTCCATTTTGGCTTGTTCAGAAAAACTTGATCCATTCAGCCAGCTCGCTGCCCGGCGTCTGGGGCCAGTTCAGCGTCCGCTTCCGCAGCGAATACGATTTCCTTGCATACTCGCGAACGGCGTGAACAGTTCCTCCGATCCGCTATACCCTCCCACATCGACAACCCGACGTTGACGGAGCCGTATATCACTGGATGTGCAAAAGCAGCTAAGGTCCGGAGAGAGTCCAACTTGTTGCATGATTTGCAAAAATCCAAACGCTCTGACATCGTTAATCTGTATTGCATCAGGATTTACCAGATCATGCGAAAAGGAGCTAAATATACCTTATCCAGACTTTATCAAAGCGTTTCCCTCTATCGAAGTGCCGTTCCCCGAGGATGTCGTTCAGACAGCGGTTGTCCGGTCTGACGATGGCCTGGTGGCCTTTTTCACTTTCCTTAAAGATATGGAACTCCCCCCGCATTCTCATGGGGCTCAGTGGGGGACGGTTGTCGAAGGCCAAATCAAATTTACCATCGGCGGAGAGACAAAGGTCTACAAAGCCGGAGATAGTTACTCGATTCCAGCGGGCGTTGAACACGGGGCTTTCATCAAAGCCGGAACGCGCGTCATCGACGTCTTTGAGGAGGCGGATCGATACGCAATCAAGAAGTAACAGGGGGCGGCTTTGTCCGCTGACCAATGTTTCATCCAACAAAATGCTGCGCGATCTGCGAATGGCCGCTCTGACGGGCTGCATCGCAGTATTGTGTCATTGCGTGAATGGCCGGTCTGGGCCGTCTTGTGCCGTCGGCATCAAGCGGCTGGATTGGCCTCGGACAAGTTTGGTGCGAGGAAACCACCCGCTTTCCTCCGCCAAAGTTTGGCGTAGAGCCCGCCCATCGCCAGCAGCGACTCGTGCGTGCCGACCTCCATCACCACGATGCGGTCCATTGGATCGATGGTGGAAAGCCGGTGGGCGATGGCCAGCGTTGTCTTTCCCGCCATTAGCCGGTCGAGATTGAACTGGATCGCGGCTTCCGCCTCGCTGTCGAGCGCGCTTGTCGCCTCGTCAAGGATCAGGATCGGGGTATCCTTCAAAGGGACGCGAGCGATCGTCACGCGCTGCCGCTGGGCGTCATGTGGGTTCGGGTCATGGCGGAAACTCCAGGCCGGTTTACGGCATTAGGTTAGACCATCCCGCGATCACACCGCATACACACTTGCGTCAGCCTGCCTCACCGAAAACGCACCATCGGTATCCGTAAAGATGCCAGCAAAGCGAAAGCTGCACCGCAGCTTTCTATGGATCGGCCAAAGACCCGATAGGGCCGTGATTGACGGGCGCACCTATTGGACGGACCAGCACAATGCTACGCCTTAGACAATATCTACTTCGCACCCAAAATGACGATGCTGTACAGGAAATGAACGTCGAACCGTTGCATCAGCGGACAATCTGCCCCGTTCCAAATTTTCCCATTCGTGTATGACGGATGAAAACTGACAAACCGTCTGACAAGTGACGTCCACAATACTCTAATGAAAGCGTTCACATGGCCACCAAAACGAAGCTGCATCCTCGCAATCAACATAGAGATGGTTACGATTTTGTGCGATTGGTGGCGGAAACACCCGAACTTGAGGCATTCACGATCAGCAACCCTGTCGGTCAGACGACGATCGATTTTCAAAACGTGAGCGCCGTCCGCATGCTCAATCGGGCGCTGCTACAGACGCACTACGACATTGATTTTTGGGATATCCCCTCGGGGTATCTCTGCCCACCCATTCCCGGTCGCGTAGACTATATCCACTATCTTGCGGACCTGCTTTCCGACAACAATCATCAAGGCATCCCGCGAGGGCGTCAAATCAAAGCTTTGGACATCGGCACTGGTGCGAGTCTTGTTTACCCCCTGACGGGCCAGAGCGAATACGGCTGGCATTTCACGGGCACCGATATCGATGCGGGGGCGATCAAATCGGCACGGCAGATTTGTGAATTCAACGCGCTGGACATCACCCTGAGGCGGCAAAACAACCCCGAGAATATCTTTCGCGGCGTGATCAATGCCAACGATGCTTTTCACGTAACCCTCTGCAACCCGCCGTTTCATTCCTCCATGGAACAAGCGCATGAAGGCACAGCGCGCAAATGGGTGAACCTTGGCAAAGGGCGTTCAAAAAAGCTCAACTTTGGAGGGCAAAACGCTGAACTCTGGTGTGACGGGGGCGAGATAAAGTTTATTGCCCGCATGATTGAACAGAGCACGCAGTTCGCTGAGCAGTGCTTGTGGTTCACCTCATTGGTGTCGAAAAAAGACAACCTTCAGGCCCTCAGCCGAATTTTGCGCACAACCAGAATAGTTGATTTCAAAGTCGTCGAAATGGCACAGGGACAAAAAACAAGTCGTTTTGTTGCGTGGACATACATCAAGAAAAAACAACGCCGCTTGTTTGCGTAAATGGCAGGGGCATAGCCAGCGCCGATCCGTAAATGTTGATCAGACATCGGCGTTGTCAATTCTTTCGACGCTAAAGTGCAGGCAAACCTCTCGAAGATATCTTCGAGAGGATTTCATGATCGACGGCACTTGTTCCATTTGTTGTATTGCAATATGTGTATCATTTTGCACATCAATCCGTATGAAAGCGAGGTTATCATGCCTTCACCACTAAACATTCGTGATATTGGTCAGGATCGCAAGGCGGCGCTCGAAATGGAGGCGAAAGCCACAGGAAATTCTATTGCTGAGGTTGTTCGGCACTGGATCGACGCTGGCATCGCAAAGTCCAGAGCTGATCGCGACCGTGCCGCTTGGATCGCATCTGCTAAAGAAGGCATTGCCGATGAGAGCCATTATCTGGAACAGAACGGACCCAGCCTCGCCCGGTTCAGACAGGTTTGAGCGGGAACGATATGATGCAAGGAAACATCCATCGCTTACGCGATGGCAACGAAATTGTGTGCCGTGTTCAGACAGATCTCGGCATTGAGACACCCTATATTCTTTGTGCGCCGGTCCTTTCTCGCTCCGAATGGGGCGCACTGACTCCAAAACTGCATATTCCCATTCACTTGGAAGGCACCCCACACATTATAATCATGTCACAGTTGGTTGCTCTTCCGGGCGTACAAATCGGTTCTGTTATCGGTGATGCGGCGGCCTGGCGCGACGAGATGGTCGCTGCCATTGACCTCTTAATTTCTGGTTTTTAGCCATCAACATTTACTGACAGGGGCTGCCCGCTGGCAGGCCTCACCCGACAGTGCCGATGTGGGCATGAGAATGACAGCATCACGCCCCAGTATCTCTCGTGGCTGTTCGGCAAGAATTTTCTGCGTTCGGGTGGTCTTGCCGCTGCCCGGGCTTGGCGCAAGAGCGACCGCTGGTGCCGGTGCGTCGCTCTTCGGGTCATGACCAACGGCGTCGGACAGGATCGACGTCACCACGGCGTCGATCTGGTCGGTCACCTTGCAAGGGGCTGAAAAGCACGTGACAGGTACAGGGTGATGCCAGGGTAGGGGGGCGATGCCCGCGAACTGACCGGACCCATTGCGGAGACGGGGGACGTTAATTGCTGGAACATCGGCGATGAGGGCGGGGCTGCGGTGCGTATTGTGTTTCATACGCAGAAATTCGGACTGATGAAATTCGAGGTGGCACAGATATAAGGGGCCAGATACCTCAGATTTAAGTCAAATTCTTCCGATCTGATGCCGGCGCAGAAATAGCATCAATGAACAGCACCCATTGCACGAGTTTCTTTTCGCGTGGCGATCAATGGCCGTGATCGAACGCAGGTCCTTATGCAAGAACAATCCGTCATGGAAGGTCGCGCCTGTCTTCCGTAATCGCTAAAATTCTCGGCATTTTGGTGTGAGTCTTCGAAGCGCGACGAGTCCATATGCTGGTTAGCAAAAACGATGGAGAGACCGATGATGTCGAATTATGGACCGCCGAACTGGAACGCTCGAGAGGAGGCAAAAGCCGGCCTGGAAGGATTGGACCTTCAAGGGAGCGTCGCGCTTGGTAACAAGCTTTGGGCGCAATCAAGCGAGGAGATGTGCGCGGACAATTTCTGGAACGTGGTCGCACCACTTGTCCATGCTCTGGCGGCCGGTGGAGCTGAAGGCGCCGATTTTGGTGACGGCTTTTCGGCTGCCACGGCTTGCGAGCAGCTCATGCATGAGATCGCACTCGCCTACGGCATAGAGGAAGCGAAATGACGGGTGAGGCAGGCCTTGGCGCTGAAGACTTGCGTCGACTTTGCACGATCGCAAACAGCACTTTCGAGGACTTAGCAGAGTTCCCGACCGCGCATTCCGACTTTGAGGTCCTAATCCAGGCGCTGTCCGAGGCAGCTGAGCGGCTTTCGAGCGTCACGTGGGACATATTGAATCCTGAAGAATTCGAAGCCTTAGCAACAGGTGGTAGGGAATGAACGTGACCGAAACGGTTCGCGAGCCCGGCCGATTTTCCTATCTTGTCCGCGGGCGTGGGCGCGCGACGTGGCTGGTCGTGCGGCATCTCGGAAATGATGATTTGTGCCTTCACTGGATCTCCACGAGTTGCAAAAAAACAGCGAACCCTGAGATTGCGCTGCGTTTGGCAATGGGAACCCGAATTCGCGGCAAGCGCGCCCGGCCCGGCAGGGCCGAAGTTACGATCGCTGAGATCCGGAGGGGTTCGCTCAACCACGACGATTTTCCAAAGAACGTCATTGCCGTTCTGCGTGACGGCTTATCGAACCATGAGTTGCTAAAGCTGATCAGCGAGAGCGATAGGCCGGTGCCGGCTTGGGCAACTGAACCCAAGCCTCTTTGGCAGGAGACGGATGAGGACTATATCGCGCGCTGATACTCAAAGGGTGAGGTCGACGCGGCCGATGGCAGTAGCGAAAGCCTGATCCCGCCAACACGTTTTTTCCTGAGCTGAGACGCCAGTGAGCATGAGCGCTCTGCCTTCAGGTCGCCGCATTCCCCGACGGCGGTATTTTCAGCATTCCTCGAATTAAGAGACGAGCCACATTCTCGCGCCGTGCTCAGTTCAAGCGCACGCCGTCAAGAATTTCGGCGCCGCGTCGCATCCATAGGGACCCAGAGTCCCCTTTGCGAGATTTCGGCTGATCCATCCAAGGTGTTGCAGCGGATGGCAAGTGCCTGAATGGCCCGCGTAAAGTCAGAATCCCCATCACGAATGGATTTGTTCTAATTTGCCCATCATGATTACATTCTTGCCTTTCTGAATAAGTAGGTGCGCTAACGGAGTAGCAGAACGATGGATGTCGCCGCGCCGGCCGCCGGATAATCCGGCCCGGCGTTGGGCCACGTGGGCCTTCAAGAACGGCGCGCGCCGAACGCGCGCCGTTGGTTATTTCATGTCGACCAGCTTATAACCCAGCCGGATCGCTTCTGCGAACTCGTGCGCCTCACGAGCGGCCTGGAAAAGGCGTTCGAGCGGCGGCAGTGCAACTCGCAGCGCCACCGCAGCCGGCGTGTAGGCCGTGTCGGTATCGAACGCCTGGGAACATCCGATTAGCCGTTCTCGCGGAACTGGGACCTGTTTGACGTTTTTCCCGGCCGCGATGGCCTTGCGAATTTCGACGATCGTCGTGTCCAGGTAGACGAGCAGATCGGGATGAACGGCATCTTCTTCCTGAATGTGCTCGATGAGGTTCCAGACGATAGACCTCGCGGGCTCGTCGAGATGCGGCATAACGTTGGACCTCATGTGCCGGTCCATCGATCGATACAGGGCGAGGAAAGTGCGGGTTAGTTCGACGAGGCACTCGAAGAGGTTCTTGGGTGGCAAGGTGCTCATGCTCGGACCTCCCTGCGGCCGAGAAACGTACAGCGAACCTTGCGCTGGCCAGTCCCGGTGGGCGAAATGCGTAGCCGCGAGTCTCGGCGATCCTCAGCGATATCCTGCATCGCGTGAATGCGACCGCGCACGGCATTCAGCGCGTCGAAAGGGTTGCCATCGAGGCGTCCGAGCACCGCAGATCCGATCGCGCCGCAAATGACGAAGTCACTATGGGTCAGCGGCACCAAAAGACGACGTGCGCCCACGAAGCGGGTCGGCTTGTTTAGCCCGGCGACGATGTAGTCATCACGGTGACGGACGTGCACCTCGTAGCCCACGTTTGAGCGTCGCCGCGACGTGGTGCCATAGGCGATCAGGGCGAAGCGCTGGCCGCCCTTCTCCTCGATGTCGAGGACCAGACAGGGACGAGCCTTAGGCCGCCCTTCGGCACCCTCCTCGGCGAGAGGAAACCGATACGACACGATGTCGCCGTAGCTGACGTGATCGCGCCAGGCGTCGGTCATGGTGGGTGTGATTGATGTGTCGAGCATTGGATTGTCCTTTTTAAGATGGATGTTCGACGCGTTTTGATCTCTTCCTACTCTCTCGGCCGAGACCTTCTGTCGTGCGCGTCAAAAAGCGCGTGCACGACAGAAGGGGCTGGCCATCCTGCCCGTGTGATGTTCCACGGATGTGTGGGTTTTGCTTTCAGTAGGGTATTGCCCCTATGCCGGACGCGTGGGTTCGGATCTGAGGGACGAAAACGAGATGATTTCTGAACGAAAACAATGCGTACAGAATCGTCGAACCGTTTTTGCGGCGGTGATATCCTTTGCTGTCGTCACAGGAGCGCAGGCTGCTGTGATCGTAGGCGAGGCCGAGGTGGTCGACGGCGACACGCTGTATCTCGGCATTGTCCCAATACGAATTCACGGAATCGATGCGCCAGAGAATGGACAACGCTGCGCGCTTCCCGAAGGCGGACGCTGGAGCTGCGACGATGCCGCCCGGGATCGACTGACTGATCTCGTTGAGGGTCATGAGGTTCGGTGTGAGGTCCAAGACGTAGATCCCTACGGACGGCTGGTTTCCGTCTGCATGGCGGGCGGTACCAATGTCGGCGAGGCGCTAATTGCTGAGGGGTTGGCATGGGCGTTCATCGAATATTTGACGATTACGCCCTTCAGGAAAAAATGGCGCGCGAGGCAGGTCTTGGACTTTGGCAAAATGGGGTAGATCCGCAGACGCCATGGGCTTACCGAGCAAACAAGTGGGAGCGCGCTGCGGCTGCGTCGCCCCGGGCAGGGTGCCCGATCAAGGGTAACATTGCTCAGGACGGTGAGCGGATCTACCACACGCCATGGTCGAAGTATTACAGCCGAACGCAGATAGACTTAAATCACGATGAGCGATGGTTTTGCGACGAGTGTGAAGCGGCCGCGGAGGGATGGCGGCCGGCGCGGTAGGCGTATCGAGAAGATCGATAGTCCGCACACCGCGAGCTGGCGAGAGATGGCCGCGTTCTCATTTTGCGTGCTACGGCCTCTTGGATGGGCCGGATTGCTGATCGAGACCAGCGAAGACAGCGCCAGCAAGCATTTGCGTCAGATGTGCAAGAGCACATTTGGCGCAGCGCACTAAATCTTAACACCGATGACATGCTACGACCGGTTTCCGTTTAGCAAGATTTTTTAACTTTTCTCAAGATAGGATGCTTCTGTCGGATGTTCGACGCATACGCCACACGTAGAAGGGGCCAAAAGGCGATGGAATTAAGAGCTTTGCGGTTGCATTTCTGACAGAATGAAAAACTTCAAAAATATTCTTTACGTCCGGAAAACGGTCCGATCTGTTTCCCAATACTGATAAACCAAAGGAAACTGATATGTCTCGCTACTCTGATCTTACGCATAAAATCGCAAATGCTTGCATCCCCCTGCCCAGCGACTGCAACGGAAACCCACGATACTTCATCCCCGCTAACCTGCTGCCAGTCGCTCTCGGTTCACCGTTGGCGAAAGCGAACGGGTTGAAGACCTATCGCGGCAAAGCCTACGGCAGCGGGTTCGTCTATCAAACATACTGTTTAGTTGGGTCCATCGCGGATGTTCTATTAGACCTCGATGAAGACAGACCATTTTCGGTGGCTCATGTTCTGAAGAACCAGACGGAAACCGTCGACTCTCCAATGAATTCATTTCTGGTGAAAGTTTCACTTCCCGAAAGAGGGTTAAATCACTGTAAAGAAACCTGCCTTCGGTTTGCGCCTTCGTTGATCGGGTCCGTGGACCCTTTTACGATCAACCTTCCATTCGATGCGGATAGCGAGCTGCTGGGATACGGAATTTTGGACATCACAATGAATATTTCTGCGGGCTATCAGATAGTTAGGGCTTTGGAAGGGGTTGATAGAACACTCTACGATGGCTTGATAGTGAAGTTCAGCGAGTGTCAGGATCAGACCGACGATATGGCGAAAGTACTGTTTCCGTGTGATAGTACTCCCGTGGTCCATCGCTTTGTTCTCGGTTATTTTGAATAGCTAACGGTATTGAGGGTGCGGCAACGTGATAAACTCACGAAATAACCGCCCAAACCAAGAGCCTTTCAATTATTGAATCTTATCGATTCGCGCGAATGCAGTCGTTTCCACTTAAACACAAGCGGGAGTGAGTTTTCTCAAGCCGACCCGATAATCCTTAACGCGTAACTCTCATTCTTAAGACGCGGGCCGCTGATTTCTTGTAGTCGGCGCTCTCAGCGCACCGCTGTCATTCATGCCTAAGCCATGCATAGGCGACCAACACAGTTTGCAGGCTCCATTTTTTCCTATGCAAAGTGTTTTGTTCTGCAAATATCAAGGTGTACCACCAGGACAGAAATTCATATGTGTAATCTATATTCGAACACCATGCCCCCTGACGCGATGCGCCAACTTTTCGCGGTCAAACTTGGAAATGATCAACTCGGCAATGCAGAGCCGCTGCCGGCGATCTTTCCAAAAGGAACCGCTCCGATCGTCGCCTTGAACAATGACGGAGACTGGGCGCTCTGGAACACGCACTGGGGGTTTGTGTTGCCGCAGGTCTCGAAAAAGACCGGCGACCCGATACAGCCCAAGGCGGTTAACAACGCGCGTGATGACAAACTGCGGACATCGCCGTTCTGGAAAAAGAGCTTTATGGAGCGCCGATGCCTGATCCCGGCGACGAGCTTTTGTGAAGCAAAGGGCCACAATCCGGCAACCTATGTCTGGTTTGGTGTCAAAGGAACTGGAAACCGCCCTCCCTTTGTTCTCGCCGGTGTGTGGCGCGGCTTTAATGGCAACTATGGTGGCGAACATCGCGAACTCCGCACCTCGTCGATGATAACCACAACACCGAACGAGCTCGTCCGGGAGACACATCCTGACAGAATGCCCGCAATCCTTCACCCGGACGATTACGAGGTATGGCTGAACGGAGAGTCTGAAGCAGCATTTGATTTGATCCAGCCGTACCCGGCTAACGACATGGTAATTCACCAGAGTGGTGAAGGTCTGAAGTCTGATCGGGGCGCACTTTAATTACGATCCGGAAAGACGTTGGTTCTTGACAGTTGGGGGGTAGATCACAGATTTAGAACAAAACAAGAACGAAAAGGAATCTCCATGCCGGTGCACCGCGTCGAACAGCCAGTCATTGCCAGCGGTTTTCCGATGCGTCTTGTCACCATGCCGGTCAGTGCAGGGTTTCCATCGCCTGCCGGGGACGATCTGGAGGATGAGATCGATCCCATGGCATGGGTCGTGCGCCATCCCGCCTCGACGTTCTGGTGGCGCGTCGAAGGTGACTGCCTCTGGGATGTGGGTATTCGGGACGGTGATATCATCGCTGTGGATCGCGCGGGCAAGAAACGGTTAGGGCGCGCGGTTCTGGCCGTCGTTGATGGGGCGGTAACGGCAAAGATACTGCGCAAACGTGAAGGTCGGTATTATCTCGCGCCAGCGAACAGCAAGGAGCAGTTTCCGGACATCGAACTCACGGAGGACAGCGAGATCTGGGGTGTGATCGCCGGTGTCGTGCGACGCTACGATCTGGCGTGAAGCGGCCAATCGCGATCAGCGACAGCGCGAACTTTTACGTGAGCGCCGAGAGAATCTTTGACCCTTCGTTGAAAAACGTGCCAGTCATTGTGCTGTCAAACAATGATGGCTGTGCAGTTGCTCGCAGTGACGAAGCCAAGGCCCTCGGAATAAAGATGGGCGAGCCCCTACATCTGATCAGAGACACGGTGGAAGCCCACGGCATCCGGGTCTTCAGCTCAAACTATACCCTCTACGGTGATATCTCGCGGCGCATCGTCGAAGTCTATGAGGATTTCACACCGAATGTAGAGATCTACTCCATCGACGAATGCTTCCTCGACTTCACAGGTTTCAAGGATAGGGCTAAACATGCCCGTGATATGCGATCCGAGGTCCTGCGGCGCATCGGGGTCCCGGTGCGGGTTGGCATCGCATCGTCCAAGACCCTCGCGAAATGCGCGAACGACGTCGCCAAGAAAAACCCGCTCTTTGCGGGCGTGCTCGACATGATGGACGAGTCACTTGCGGATTTCGTCCTGCCGTTGGTGCCTGTAGGAGACATCTGGGGCGTTGGGCGCCAAACGCAGAAGAAGCTACACGGCATCGGAATTCATACGGCTGCTGAGCTGCGAGACATGCCGCTACGGCAAGCCCGCGCGCTCGGCACCATCGTGCTGGAACGTACCGTGCTGGAGCTTCAGGGGGAGTCCTGTCTGTCTTTCGACGACGTAGAACCCCAGCGCAAAGGAATGGCTGTCACACGCTCCTCGGGGACGCCAATGACGGACTTTGAAACGCTCTTCCAGGCAATTACGGCCCACGCGACACGCGCGGCGGAGAAGCTGCGCAAACACGGACTGGTGGCCGGAACATTGACAGTCTTTTATCATACAAATCGACATCGATTGGACCGGCCGCAATACTCAGGTTCACGGTCGACACGATTGATGCCGATGTCCTCTGACACTTTTGATCTTGTCGCAGCGGCAAGACGTTGCACGCAGGCTGCTTGGCCAAAGGGTCAGGTTAGAGAGCACGGCTTTACAAAAGCGGGCGTTCTGCTGGACGATCTTGTCCGGTTCGAAGACCGACCACTCACCCTCTTTGATATCCCCAAGCCGAAGTCTGCGGCCCTGATGACCGCGCTCGATCAGGTCAACGACCGCTTTGGAAAGAAAACAATGGTGTTGGCCAGCGAAGGCATGAAGCGCCCTTGGCAGATGAGATCCAACCACCGCAGCCCCAGATATACGACGCGGCTATCGGACCTACCTGTTGTTCGTTAAATTGACGCTGCAAGAACTGAATAAGACAGGCCGAAGGTGGGGAAGCTGCACCGCAGCGATCTATCACGAAGGTATCCGTCACGCCCGTAGCGCGCCAGACCCGAGTGTTGCTTGGCACCGGGATCACGCGATCAGCCCTTGCACCAGATCAAAGAAAGATGACAATGCAGTGGGTGCTTCAACGAGAATGCGCGATCATCCGTCTGACAAGGTGATATCCAAGCGCGTAATCTACACAACATCTAACGGCTCAGACGATGCTGGTGCGTCAGATATCTCAGAAGAACAAACTGCACACTCGATCTCGATAGGCAGAAAATCGGGCGCTTCCTTATGAATTACCACATTATTCTGGTCGGACGCAAAACGCGGGTCCCGAAGCCACGTGAAAATCAAGTTCACATTCATTGCATACCGAAGAACGAACTGCGCGACTGACAACCCCGGCACCAACGCCTGCGCGCAAATCGACCGTTTCTCATCCTCCGACCAGAACCGATTCTTTTGACCTTTCGTCCCCGCCATCAACCCGCCTCAATATGTCCACTATCGAGAATGGACACTACGAGGACCATGCGGCGCAAATGACGAATTCCTACTCGCAGCCATCGCCCAAAACCTCCGCAAACTCGCCAAGATCTTTCCTGCACCGCAGCAAATGCGCAAAGCCTGACAAGAATGGCGCTCGCGCTCCGTTTGGATCGTCACTTTTTGCGCCTGCAACACGGTGTTTTTCCACAGAATCGGGCGGGAAGCGGTCATTTGCTGCGAGTGCGAGATCTCTATCCTGCTATCGGGAAGCCGACATTCAGAGCGTTGCGATCTGTGACGGATCGCTGCATTGCCTCGGGCCGAGTCGAGCCCTCTTTAAGTCTATCATTCATTCAGCCTGGCAATAGCGTTCGACCGGAGGCAGTCTGAAGCGAACTCTGTGGCCCGGTCTGGTCAAGCCCGCACGTTCCGGTAGGATGAGCAAATGAAGACGTCGCTGTGGGGAATTCTAAGTCAAGGGCAGGCATAATGGGTTATCGACCAGAAGAGGCTTCTGTGATCGCGGGAGTAAAGCACAGCATTGCTTGGATTGATCGATTGGCGTGGGTCGCATTGGTTTTCACTTTGTCCGCCGCTGCTGCCAGAATCTTCGGCCAAGACGGTGTATCACTTGTTGGCATTCGGTTGCCCTTCGCAGGATTAGTTCTCGGCTTAGGGGCGATCACATTAGTCCATTTTTTTGTATCGCGGCATATCATTCGATCTTGCGCCGACGCCTGGAGCCACCTTAGCAACAAGCAACGCAATGCTCTTTTCGATGATATTGTAAGGACTGGCGGCATACTCACGAAGGGAGCAAACACTTATCGAGGAGCCATTACCGAAAGTAGGTATAGCCTTGAGTTGAAAACTGAAATTTCAGATCCGCCAACCTGGGTTCACTTTGCTTTGGTGCTCTCCACTCTCCTTGCGATAGTAAATATCGAATGGAGCTTTCTGGCATTATCTCAGTTTTGTTTTGCAATAGCTTTGCTTCTCACAAATTGGAAGATTGGTGCAGGCTGGGCATTGTGCCTCGGCGATTTGGGCTCCGACAGAAATTCAAGCGCCTATTTTTTGGATGGAACAGCGCGGCCGCGCGGGATCAGCTACATGAGCGGGCTCATCATATCTGACAACATAAGTTTCAAAAATTATCTTGGTGGAAGCGTTGTTGAGGCGACAATAGCCTCAATACTACTCTGGATAGTCCTTCTATTTCCGTTTCTTGCAATTTCAGGACTCGTCCTCCTTGGTAAGGCAATTACGGATTTCTGAGCGCGCATGAGGAGGGGGGGTAAGAAGGCCCCGCACTGCCGACCTTCACCCTTCGAAAATGCTGCGCAATGGACGAATGGCTGGTCTCATCAAGTTGCGCCGAAGGGCTCGTCCGGAAAGCCGATGGCCGGTTTGGGCCGTGATTACCGTTGTATGGGACGTATATGGTAAGATGCTGCGCCGCATCAGATGGCCGTTGAGATCTCACCTTATCAAATGCTGCGCGTCACACGAATGGCGTCTATTTGAGTCGAAATCTGTCACCTTTCATTTCCTGTAGCACAGCAATTAATTCAAAGTCATCCGACGCATTTCTGCCTAATCTTATCCGATGTCTTTTAGGCGGTAGGCCTTTGGCGTGACTCCCGTTTCCCGCTTGAACGCTTTGTAGAACGTTGATTTTGAATTGAACCCGACCTGCAATGCAACAGTCAGCACGGAATCATCACCTGCAAGAATGAGTGGCTTTGACGCTTCGATCCGCCAACGCGCCACATAGTCGAAAAAGGTTGCGCCGATTTTCTGGTTCAGCGTTTGTGACACCTGATTTGGCAGCGCGCCCACATGCTGCGACAGCTTCTGCAATGACAGATTCGGATCAATATACAGCGCGTCTTTTTGCATCGCCTCTCCAATCCGTTTAGCCAGCTTTGCCGCATGATTAGCGGTCATGGCAGAGCGCGCGTATTTGGTGTCAGGCTCTTCTGACGACGGTTCGGCGTCAGAGGCGGACGGTGTGTTGGACGCAAAAATGGTGAGGAAAAGCAGACAACAGGCTGTCAAACCAAGCAGTGCCTCGTCCATGAACAATCCGCCGTTGCCGAGATTCTCATCCGCAAGCAATACAGCGCCCGCGGCCCATATCATCACCAGCAGCGCCATGACCCAATCGACCCACCGCAAATCGCGATTTTCAACATTGGAATACAGCTGTCGGATGTGTGCACGATATGCTGCGAGCCGCCGCAGGACGGCCAGCAGATACACGAAAGACGCGACCAACCAACACAGGATCAAGACAAACGTGGTAATGGCAAGGATCGCGGGCAGATAGTCGGGTGGTAGCTCGCCTGAGATAAATAAGGCCGCCTTGGCTTCTTCCGGTAAGACCCAAAATCCAAAACAAACCAAACATCCTGCCAAAGGCATCGCCAGATCGCGCCAGGGTATCCGTCCGAGTGGTGGTCGCGTCGTTTTGGCGAGAACGTAGTGATACACCGCAGGCGGCAATGTCAGCATCATCACGAGTACGAGCGGCATGTAAAATGGATACAGGGTTTGCGCGAATGTCATGATCAATGGCAACGCAATAATCACGCCGAATGCTCCGTAGACCAAACCAAGGCTCAATCGTTCACGTGTTTTGCTCTGGACCGCGACGGTAGTAAATAACCCGGTCAGAGCGATACCAAGGCATAGGCCCGCGAGGGTAAGAGTAGCTGCGTTTTGCATACCACTTGCTACGTCAGTTTCGCAGTCCGCATCAATGTATCCGCTTGTCTTATTCCACCCGAAAAGGTCCACGCCGTCATGCGCGGACGACAGGCTGCACATGACGGCGATATCGGTGTCACGTTGGCTTAACCGACAGGACAAGTATGCCCGCCTTAGATCTTATCGCAATACTCGCACATGTTGCGCTTGGAACCTTGGCTGTGGCGACGGGGGCGGTCGCCCTTGTCGTGCGCAAAGGTGGTACGTTTCACATTGGTGCTGGTCGCGTATTCGTTATCAGCATGGGGTTGGCATCGGTCCTTGGTGGCATACTTGGCGCACTGAAATATGAGACGCTTTGGATTACGTTTCATGCAGGCGTGCTTGGGGCGACACTGGTGACAAGCGCAGTGCTGGTTTTGCGCACCAGGAACGGGGTTGCTATGCGGTGGTTCGTCATCGTTGCATGTGCCAATGGAGCGAACACAGTAGGTCTTCTGATGGCCGGGGTTTACGCCACTACATTACCCGACGCCCGATTGTTCAGCTTTGCCGCCGAGGACTACTTTTTTCTGTTCGGGATGGCCGCCATAGCCTGCGTTGGTGATCTGCGCATGATTTTTGGCATGTCTAACTCGAAGCGCTGGCGGATCGCGCATCATCTTTTGCGCATGTGTATTGGATTCTTTATCGCCGCAGGCTCAGCATTTACCGGCCCGGGGGCTGCGGCCTTTCCGGTTTCGGTGCAAAACTCAGGCCTTTTGTCACTTCCTGAACTGATCATCATGATCTTCATGCTGTTCTGGCTTTGGAAGACGCTGCGCCGCGCGCCAGAGAAAGCCACGCGGATACCCACTCGAACACAATAGCCATTTGGAGAATTTGCACTGCCGCCACTTCGGCTTGAAACCAAGACGCATGTAAGTCGCCGTAAGGCGATCACTCGAACAGAGATTTCAAGCGGCGGGTTTGTCCCGCGTTGCGTGAATTCGGCCCTCGCAAATTTTGCGGTTGCAGCGAATGTCCGGTTCAACGGGCCGCGTTCCAGCATTACCGCGAACGGGTGAAAGTTCTCTATCTGCGGCTGTTAAATCAAGAGCGTAATTTGGTCTCATCGGGTTCATGGTTCTCTCCGAGGTCGGGGGTTCCGCCTCATAATGGCGTCGGGGACTGGTGCCTCAAAAAGGTCCGCTGCG
>Ga0306910_1000385_pt1 | contig 22391 bp, 18 predicted proteins | sample AntRauMFilla2698_FD_190438 | JGI IMG/M metagenome (GOLD analysis project Ga0306910, IMG submission 190438) | Saline lake microbial communities from Rauer Islands, Antarctica - Metagenome Filla 2 #698 (v2) (version 2) | ecosystem: Environmental > Aquatic > Non-marine Saline and Alkaline > Saline ... | reverse complement strand
TAATGCGGGACGGCAGAGCCTGTCCCTCGATTTAAGCGCAATCAGGATTGTTAATTCGCCTTTTATCCTTGCGGTGTAGTGCATTTCACTCTGAGGATGGCTCTGCCGTCCTCATTTGATGTAGCCATTTACTTCCATCGGTCGGACCGGGTTGTCATGGTTTTTGAATCTACATTTCGTTAAAGCTTCTTTGCTGATATCATTTTTTTCGGGCTTTGTTCACCGGTCGGACCGAGTAGATTCTTTCCCACCTTAAAACCCTGCTGCTTTTAGTTTTAATCCGGATGTTTCGTCTAAACCAAACATCAGATTCATATTTTGAACCGCTTGTCCCGATGCGCCTTTAAGCAGATTGTCAATGATGGTGGTGATGTGAAGCTGGTCGCCATATTTCGCCACGTGTAGTACGCATTTATTGGTATTGACTGCCATTTTCAAATCAATGGGATCTTCAGAAATGTGTGTAAATGGATGATCAGCATAGGTTTTTCGATAGATCTCCAAGGCATCCGATTCACTCAGATCACTTTTCATGTACGTAGAAGCGAAAATTCCGCGTGTAAAATTTCCCCTGACCGGGACAAAATTCACCTGTGTTTTTTCCAATTTTTGAGTCTGCAAAAGTTGATCAATCTCGTCCATATGCTGATGTGTGAATGCTTTATAGACAGACACATTATCATTTCGCCAGCTAAAATGCGTGGTTGATCTTGGTTGCTGACCCGCTCCCGACGAACCCGTTATGGCCGTGATATGAACTTCATTTGAAATCTTTTGCTCTTTAATCAGTGGGAAAATTGAAAGCTGAAGACAAGTGGCAAAACAGCCCGGATTGGCTATGTGCTTTGCTTTTTGAATCTTTCCCCGATTCCATTCCGTCAATCCATATACAAAATCGTGTGGTTGATCTGCGTTTTCCAGGCGGAAATCCCGGCTCAGATCCACTATTGGAATCTTCAGAAATTCAGGATGTTCTTTCAGCCATATTTCTGATTGACCGTGTCCCATGCACAGAAAAATGACATCGACTTCTGTTGAGAGTTGGTCTGTAAATGTCATATCAATTTCACCAATCAGATCCTGATGAATTTTTGTGACTGCTTTTCCAACCTGACTTCTACTGTGCACAAACTCAATTTCCGCCACAGGATGGTTCACCAACAAGCGCATCAACTCCCCGCCCGCATATCCTGCTCCGCCAATTATTCCGGCTTTTATCTGCTTATTCATGCTTTCTTCCGGTTATGAATACTGTAATAAATTTTGGTTTGATTTCCGGTGATTTTAGTAAATCCTTTTACATCATCGGCAGTCCAGGCTTTATTTTCCTCTCCGTAATGACCAAAATCTGCCGACATCATATCATTCTTCGATTCAATTCCCTGAATGGAAAATGTTCTTGGATAGCAGGTGATAAAAACTGTTCCGGTCACATTACGCTGCGAATGTTTCAGAAGTGCCTGAATATCTTCCACCACGGGATCGAGAAGTTTTCCCTCGTGTACCAAATTTCCATAGGTCAGAGAAAGCTGATCTTTCACCATTAATTGCTGTTGACTCAGCGTGTGCTTTTCAAGTGCGTGATGCGCTTTGATAATCATAACGGCCGCGGTAGCCTGAAATCCCACTCTGCCTTTTATTCCGATGATAGTATCGCCAACGTGGATATCACGTCCGATGCCAAACGGAGCCGCTAATTTTTCAAGTTTCTGAATCGTTTCTACAGAAGAATATTTTACTCCATTTATTCCAACCGGCTCACCTTTTTCAAATTGAATTGAAACAGTTTCAGGCTCATTTTTTGTGATCTGATCGGGCCATGCTTCTTCCGGCAATCCCGAAATTGAGGTTAATGTCTCTTTTCCTCCAACTGACGTTCCCCACAATCCCTGATTGATAGAATAGACACTTTTCCTCCAATCTCTTTCCACCCCGTGATCGATCAGATATTGAATTTCTTCCTCTCTCGACAGAGATAGATCACGTATTGGAGTGAGAATTTCCACATCGGGACAGAGCGTCTGAAAGATGATATCAAAACGAATCTGGTCATTTCCGGCACCGGTACTTCCGTGGGCGATGTATTCAGCACCTTGCTCCGCTGCATATTCAGCAATAGCTTTGGCCTGAAACACACGCTCGGCGCTCACACTCAGTGGATAGGTATTATTTTTCAGAATATTTCCCGCGATCAGATAGCGAATACCATCCTGATAAAACGATTCTGTTTCGTCGATGAAGGTGTAGCTTTTCACACCGAGAGCGTAAGCATTTTCTTGGATATTTTTACGTTCAGATTCTGAAAATCCTCCCGTGTTTACCGTTACGGCGTGAACATCCAATCCCAATTCTTTCTGGAGATAGATGGCGCAATAGGTGGTATCGAGTCCGCCCGAGTAGGCAAGTACAACTGATTTTTTCATGGTTTCAGGCTATAAACAGGTTAGTAACTGATTTGAGATTTTTCTTGGTAAACGCTCTTATTTTCAATCGAATAAGACGCTCATAAACTTTGGCTTTCTCTTTAAATCGCCATTTCTTTTGCTTCTTTTTATTGGGATTGTAGAGCATCCCTGTGCAGAGACAATTTTCCCGGTTTTTACTTTCCAGAATAGAATAATTAACACAGCTTTTACACCCCTCCCAGAATACATCATCTTGCGTAAGCTCTCTAAAAGTAACAGGCTGATATCCGATGTCTGAATTAATTTTCATTACTGCCAGACTGGTTGTCAGTCCGAATATTTTGGCTTTGGGATATTTTGTCTTCGACAGATCAAACGCTTTGGCTTTAATCTTTTTAGCTAATCCACGATTTCTGAAACGTGGGAAAACGGTCAGTCCGGAATTGGCAACATATTGCTTTTCCCCAAACGATTCTATGTAGCAGAATCCCGCCACGCGCTTTGTTTTGGCTTCGAGCGCGATAATCGCTTTCCCGGCCAGCATCTGTTTTTTGACGTAATCGGGTGATCGCTTGGCAATACCTGTTCCCCGCTTTTTTGCGCTTCGTTCGTATTGGTCGCTAATTTCCTGCGCGTAGTGCAAATCAGAATGATCAGCTAAACGCACGATAAATTTTTTCACGGTATAGTCCTCCCTACCGTATTGAGATAAAATTGAGTTCTTTCACCTTGGTTCTGAAAGATTTCAAATTCAGAAAATGAACCTCCGTCGAAATCTGACCAGGTAAAAACGTGTTATTAAATGAAGTGAGTATTATCCTTTTAAGGATAAAAAAGAAAAGTTTGTCCCCCGCAAGGGGCGACGACGGCGTACACGTAGTTCAGTCAGCGCTGATAGAAAGGCGTTAGAATCTGCTGCGATAAAGTCTGAATTGTGCACTGAGATAAGCATGAAATCTGCTCAGTTAATTAACTACATGGTTGTTTCGGAGTAGCATAACACATTTAGAAGAATAATGAAACCCTTCTGCTGTAATTAATTGTGTTTTTAGCAAAGAAATTCAAAAATATTTCCCATCCTATATCAATTTTGAAAAATGATCACCCTGACTTATGCTCTGACCAAGTTTAATTCTCATTAACTCAAAAGCTTTCTCCTTTATAGGGCAGGAAAAAGACATATAGTGATTTTCGGCTAATTCAGTGAAATAGGCAGAGCGGTGATTGCATCGCTCATAGGAGATTGAATCTCCATTTTGAGACGATCAGCTATAAATTCGTGGGTTTGGTTGTGGAGCATGAAAACGGTAAGTCCATGATGACTGAACCCTCGATTAATCAATTCTTTAACTTTGTTATCAAATGCCTGAAAATTATGATCCTCTGAGATGAAACCATCCACCCAGGAATTAATCAATTCGAGTCTGTCTTGTTCAGGCGGGAGCTGAATTAAAAACTGCATCATCATAAAATTTTATGTCTCGTCTGTTTGTTAGTGTGAAGCTATGAGTTGCAGAACGCGAAGATCCTGTTCCTCAGATGTTCTCTCACTTGCTAACTCGTTAAAAAGTTCCTTATTGTGAGATCGCAATCTGTTAAAGGCATAATAACGTAAACGTGGATCTGAATCATTCACCCATTCCTTTGCAAAATTTAGGAGCTGATCCTCCGACTCTGTCAGTTTCAACAACCAGTTAACCATTTTTGCCCGTACGGGATACTCATATGAGGCATCATCAAACTGAGAGGCGTAACTAATGGCAGAAACGGTGTCGCCCGATTGAGCATACACAGCGGGAACCGCAAAATAAAATGTATTTGAATTAACGCTGTTTCTCAATTTGCGTTGTATAAATGTGTCGAATCCGGATTTTGAATCCATAATCAATAATGAGTACAAAGCCGCCTCGGTAAGCGCGGGATCTTCATTGCTGTTGATAATTTTTTTGAGTTCATAAATCATCTGATCATTCCCCTCGTACTTCCTGAAGCTGAGGATAGCCGCACGCTTGATCACATTCTCCTCCGATCTCACCGCGTTCAGATAACGCTCTTCTGTTCCCAATGCTCCGCCTGATATTTCAGACAGCGCGAGTAACAATGCCGCGGTTACCTCAGCATTTTCTGCCCTCTTCAGCTGTTCGCTCAATAATAATTCACGGTCAGTAGCGGCAGTGTCTTTGGCGATAGCTTTTGCCGCCTTAATTTTATCTTTAGTTGTGCCGTTACGCAGATCATCAACCCAAAAACGAAATGGTTTCTGAACTTCGAACATCACTTGAATACTCTCCACTCCTGTCCATTTCGTATAAACATTATCAATAAGGGCAGCTTTTGAAACAGTTACTGTGTCACCAATAGTAAGTTCTTCACTTTGATCACGTCCTTTAAATGAAATTTCTACATCCTTTTGAGCCGTTATTAGCGAATCGGATGACTCAGTAGTCAAATATAATGTCTGTTCCTGATCATCGAGAGACGCATTTACGCTGATTCTCAGTGTATCTTTTGTGATTTTTGATTTTTCAGGAGGATCAAACGATGAAACCAGTCTTCCCGCCTGTTGATAGTAACTATCCTGAATGCGCTGTTGTGTTATTACATTTCCGCCTTGTGAAATCAAATCTGTGATGCTTTGTTCGAAAATGGTCCGCCAGTCTTCATTTTCAGCCACATTTAACTCTTGTGCCATCTCATGCACGTAAAAGAGATAAGCCCACTTGTATAACAGATGGTCGGCTTCCGGCTCGGTCTGATTTAGCTTTGAAAGAATCTTGTCATCAAGTAACTGGCTGTACAGTAACGAAATGGGATATGTTAATTGGTGAGCGGCTGACCACGTTTCGGGTTGCACATAAGCTCCGAGCCACTGTTGAGCCACAATCAACGCTATCTGCTCTTTAATCGGACGATTTAAAAACAGGTACCCAAATCCCGCGCTGCTCTGTTTCGTTTCCCACATCGCATCGGGTAAAATCACGATTTGCAACGACTCAAACGGATATTCTCGTCCTGCAATGCGTTCCGATTTTTTTACGGTTGAGTAGATTGATCTCAGAAGTTCAGCAATTTCATCATCTGAAAACTGATCTCCTGAAAAGTGCAGATGTACTTTTTTCACGCCCAGATAAGTGTCCTGCGACTTAAATTTTCCTGTCGCAAAATTCATATCTGTAATACTATGGGGATTCTCCCATGCAAACTGATACGTTGTTTCACTCTCTCGTTCTGTCACATCACCAACCTTTCCGGGCAAGACTACGCTGTATCCTGAAGGGACAGTAACGTTTATGCTGGCTGTCAATCGCGTTCTGGGATGAATGACACCGGGCAGGTAATGAGCAACTTCACCCGGCAACATTGAGGTAAAAACAGTTTCGTTTCCGGTACGATATAATCCGGCTTCACTTCCAAATGTGTACACAAGTGAAAGTTCTTTTATATCCCGAAACTCAGGCGAGAGTGGAATCAGAAGGGAATCTCCGTTAAAGAAATAATCAACAGAAGTGTCGTTTATTCGCACATCCTGAATCTCTGTTTTCAGCGTTTGAAGAGTGAGCGTATCACCCGCAAACGGATAGGGCTCAACCTGATATCGCACGAGTCCCTGTCCTGATGCCGTAGCCGGGTCGAGTGATAATTCCCAATCTAAATGCTTAAATCGGAGCTGGTACTCGGGATAGGTTTGGTAATCTGCATCAGAGTATTGTTCAGCTACAGAGCCGGATTGAACATTCTGAGCCCGGATTAAAAATGGAAAAGTGATGAAAGAGAGTACTATGAGAGAAACTAAAAACGCGTGTCCTTTCTTGAGCATTATTAAAAATTGAATATGTGTTATTTTTGAATGATTGACATTACTTGTGGGATCAAATAGGGATTTGCGGAGATCCCGCTGCCGCCGTCAATTCTGGAAACGCCGTCAAAATCCACAAACGCTCCGCCCGCCTCGGTGATGATGGGAAGTAACGCAGCCGCATCCCAAATATTTAGTATGGGATCGACCATCAGATCAATTTGTCCGGTGGCAACTTTCATATGTCCGTAAGCGTCTCCCCAGGTGCGGTGCAGATGAATTTTTGAAGCAAGGGCATCGTGTATCTCTTTTTGTCCTACTTCATCAAACAGATAGACATCGGTAGTGCACATAGTAGCGTTTTTCAGATGTTGACAATTTCCCACGGTGATTTCAGTTCCGTTATAGCGACATCCCAAACCAATTGCGGCTTCGGTCATTTCATTTGTGGCCGGAGCATAAATGACACCAGCAACCGGTTTTCCTCGATAGAGTAAACCGATCAGGGTTGTGTACAAAGGAATACCATGAATAAATGAACGTGTTCCATCAATCGGATCTAAAATCCATGTAAAATCTCCGTCTTTGTGATCCTCACCAAACTCCTCCCCAATTATAGAGTGATTGGGAAATGACGCAGTGATGGCTTCGCGCAAAATCTGTTCAGCCTCACGGTCGGCTTGTGTAACCGGACTATCATCTCCTTTCCTGTCAATGGTGACTTTTCTGTTAAAATAGTTTAACGTGTGGTTTCCGGCCTTTCTGGCAATTTCGATGGCAAATTGAAGATATCCTTCTAATGAAATGGATGGCTCTTGTGATGAGGATGTCATAAAATGATAATTTGTAGTTTTCAGAATAATGTTTCACTCTCACAAATCAACATTCTGAATAGTAGTGTGATTATGGAACAGCCCCGAAATTACGTATCTCGGTTGCCACATTCAGTATTAAATGAGCTTAATCGGTCAAATGACAAAAAATGAATCATCAAAATGTGTTTTTCGCTGATCACTCACTATTTTTGGCTCCACACAAAACAGAATCATTCAAATGTAATAACCAGGGATAACTGACCTGAGCGTGATGTGAGCAATTTAGATTCTTCATTTTTCACATCCATCTCAGCGATACAACAACGATCAATTTTAGAGTACACATGACAGATACACAGATTTTCAGCATCATTGGAAAAGAGCTTTCGCTTTCACCCAAACAGATTCAAACCGTAGCCACATTTCTTGATGAAGGCGCCACTGTTCCCTTTTTATCCCGATACAGAAAAGAAGCCACGGGCGGACTCGATGAGGAACAAATACGTGATATTCGCGATGCTGTTGAAACAAAAAGAACGTTGGAGCAGCGCAGAGAAACCATCTTAAAAAGTATAGCGGATCAGGATAAACTCACCGACGAGCTCAAAAAAGCGATAGAAGAAGCCAAGGATGTAAAAACGCTGGAAGATCTCTATCTGCCCTACAAACCAAAGCGTAAAACACGCGCATCTAAAGCAAAAGAAAAAGGACTCGAGCCTTTTGCCACCTTGATCTACGCACAGGAAACCACCAAAGGTGACCCTGAAAAACTGGCGAAAGTGTACATAAATTCAGAGCTCGGAGTTGAAACCATTGATGATGTATTTGCCGGAGCCGTTGACATAATCGCCGAGTGGATCAGTGAAAATATTGATGTGCGCGATCGCCTTCGCTCTGATTTAAGAAAATTCGGAAAACTGTCTTCCAAGAAAACTTCCAAGGTAAAAGATCGCACGGCATTTGAGAACTACTACGACTTTTCCATTCCGGTGAAGTTTATAAAACCCTACCAGACACTGGCGCTCAATCGTGGTGAACGGGAAGGAATTCTGAGTGTTAAACTGGACATCGACACCGAAAAAGAGCTTGAAAACATAGACGCACTCACACTCAAAAATGAAGATCATCTATTCGTTGATGAAATCCTCGATGCAGGCGAAGAAGCTTTCAAAAGACTTCTTTTCCCTTCATTAGAGAGAGAGTTGAGAAACGAGCTCACCGAAGCGGCCGATGAACATGCTATCAATGTTTTCGCGGCCAATCTCCATAATCTGCTCATGCAGCCTCCGTTAAAAGCTAAGCGCGTTTTAGGAATTGATCCCGCCTTCAGAACCGGTTGTAAAGTAGCTGTTGTTGATGAATTCGGCAGCTATCTCGATGGAAGCACTATTTTCCCCGTACCTCCGAGAAACGACATTCAGGGCTCAGAAAAAGTGATCGGTGCGTTTGTTGAGAAATATAATATCGAACTCATCGCCATTGGAAACGGAACTGCGAGCCGTGAGACGGAGCAGTTTGCGGCGAATTTCATTCAGAAAGTGAAGCAGATCCAGCCCGACCGTACGCTCAATTATATTATTGTGAATGAAGCCGGAGCCTCTGTTTATTCCGCCTCTCCCCTTGCCAAACAGGAATTCCCCGATCTTGAAGCCGCTCAGCGTGGAAATATTTCCATCGCCCGAAGAGTGCAGGATCCGCTGGCTGAATTGGTTAAGATTGATCCTAAATCGATCGGTGTGGGATTATATCAGCACGATGTACATCAGGGCGAATTGATGAAAAGTCTGGATGATGTGGTTGAAAGCTGCGTTAACACCGTGGGCGTGAATTTGAACACGGCAAGTTCAGCTCTGTTGAATCACGTTTCAGGATTAACCTCACGTGTGGCAGAAAAAATTGTAGATCGCAGAGAGAAAGAAGGTCCTTTCAAAAAGCGGGAGGAATTGATGGATATCGCCGGAATGGGCCCGTTCAGATTTGAACAGGCCGCAGGATTTTTACGAATTCCCGAAGCTGAAAATCCATTCGATAACACTGCTATCCACCCCGAAAGTTATGAAGCGGCAGAAAAACTATGCGCTTCACTTGAGATCAATCCCCGAAAACTGAACGAACTACACGATCAGGTAAAACAAAAACTGGAAGCAATAAAAATTCCGGCTAAAGCTGAAGAGCTTGGCGTAGGCGTCCCTACCCTCGAATTGATTGTCGAGAACCTGCTCAAACCCGGACGTGATCCCCGTGAGTCGCTTCCAAAACCTATTCTGCGCGAAGACATCCTGAAAATTGACGATCTGACCGAAGGCCATGTCCTTGAAGGAACTGTCAGAAACGTAGTCGATTTTGGTGCTTTTGTGGATATCGGTGTAAAGGAAGACGGTTTGCTCCACATCTCTCAAATGAGCAAAACCAATCAAAAAGTGGAAAATCCGCTGGAAGTCGTTGCCGTTGGAGATATCGTGAAATTGGAGATCATCTCTATCGATAAAGAACGCGGAAGAATCGGACTGGGATTAGCATAAATTAGAATTAAGGAGGCCGGAGTCAGAATTCAGAAGTTTCGCCCAAAAGACATCGGAAGTCATGGTAAACAACGTTTCCATGCTTCATTTTTCAGCTTTGTGCGTTCCGAAGTGACTTCCGAAGTCCATGCCCGCCTCCGGGAAATCAACGCTACTTTTAGCTTCTAACAGGTTAATTACCCTTGACTTCCGAAGTCATTTTAATATGCGGTTTACCCAATTTGAAACTCTTATGCTTCGGGACGGCGACTTCTGAAGTCTTTTGATCGTTAATATGTTATTCCCAAAAGACATCGGAAGTCATGGTAAACAACGTTTTCATGCTTCATTTTTCAGCTTTGTGCGTTTCGAAGTGACTTCCGAAGTCCATGCCCGCCTCCGGGAAATCAACGTTACTTTTAGCTCCTAACAGGTTAATCACCCTTGACTTCCGAAGTCATTTTAATATGCGGTTTACCCAGATTTTTGTGTGATGTTTTTATATCCAATCCATCCTGAGCGCGAGCCCTCAAGCGAGCAGTCGAAGGGTTGCTTGGGTAAGCCAAAGTATCGCAATTATTTAACTCATAAACCTTGGCTCACTATGTCCCGTCATGGTTCGATGGACTCACCATGGATGCTTGACTCTCCAACTTTTTCTGAAACATCCACCAGAAAAAACCGATTGCGATTAAAATCACGCTGAAACCCGCAATGACTTCACTCAGCCAGTCGGCGTTTAATTCCAAAATGGATGAAGCCAGAAATACAGAAAAAGATTGGCTGAGCGTGTAATACAGCCATTCTGAGCTAAAAACCCTTCCCCGAAATTCATCTGCAGCCCGTTCCTGAAGCAGCACTGTGCTCATTACCCAGTTAAATCCCGATGCACAATGAGCGGCAAAAACTAAAAACAACAGTAGCGGAAGCCAGGTTGTCAGACTCACAAAAAAGTAGCCTACTCCGCCAAACATCATTCCCAAACCAATCATTTTCAGCCACTGGGTTTTATCTGAAAAGAATCTGCGGCCTATAATCGGACCAATTCCCGTTCCAATTCCCCGGGCTGAGTAAAGTAACCCCAGACCGATACTTCCCATCATGAGCACATTCTCCGCGAGAAGAATCAGCATATACACCAATCCACCAAAAAACAGTGTAAACGTGCCTTTTGCAAGGGCGGGATAAAGAACATTGTGATTATTTCTAAGATAGCTGAGTCCGTCCAAAATTCCCTTCAACGGTTTATCTAAAGCAGCACGAGACTCATTTCTGGTATCAGGAAACCGGGCAATGGCGATTAAAATTCCGGATATCACATATGAGATGATATTTACGATGAACACCACATCTGTTCCCAAAAACTCAGTCGCGATTCCACCTATTCCCATTCCGGTAGCAAAAATGATGCTCCATGACAGACTTGTAATAATATTAGCCATCACGAGATTTTCGCCCTTTGTGATGTTGGGAAGAATGGCCGATTTGGAGGGCTCAAACAGCGCGCTGAACATCATCTGAAGTGCCATGAGCGGATAGATAAGCCACAAAAGATCTTCACTTCTGATGAACAAAAAACCGACAACGATGAGAGCGCGGGCAACATCGCTTATCACCATCACATTCTGACGGTTGAATTTGTCGGTGAGATAACCCGCATAGGGAGAAGCCACAGCCCAGCTCATCATTTTCACGATAATCACGAGTCCGAGCAGCATGGCTGAGCCCGAATAGTTCAAAATCAGCTCATAGACAGCCAGAATCCCAAACCAGTCGCCAAAATTGGATACAATCTGACTATACCAGAGGCGCCTGAACGGACGGTTTGATTTGATGAGATTCAGATAAGCGGAAAATCCGTAGCCTGATTGTTGTTTTGCTTGTGCCAATGAAAATAGATGTTAGAAAAATAGAAAGTGTACGATCATTAAATGACTGCAAGCCAAAATCGTTCAAAGATTCTCAGTTTGAAAATAAAATTCTGGGTGGGGAAGTGAATTTGGAGAAGTTCTTCTGTACTTAATAGTTTTTCGGCGTTATTTGAAACGTAAGAAAGTCGGGTAAGCCCATCGGATGGCTAAGGCTTCACATCTAACCAAGCAAAATTAAATCTTTCCTGCAATCGACATTTCGAAAAACTCAATGTAGATTGCCTGCCTCCGTCTTTATCTCAGCCTCAACCCCTTCCGGTGCTTCCGAAACCGCCATCACCGCGTTCAGTCTCATCGAGTTTATCAACTTCAACTACGGGCATTTGCACTACCGGTGCTATGATTAGTTGGGCCAGACGCTCTCCTCTTTCAATTTTAAAATTGTGTTGACCGTGATTAATAGCGATCAGCTTTACTTCTCCTCTGTAATCGGCATCAATGGTTCCGGGTGAGTTTAGCATCGTTATTCCGTGCTTGATGGCTAAACCGCTTCTGGGACGAACCTGTATTTCGTATCCTCTTGGGATTGCAAATTGGAGTCCCGTGGGAATTAATGCCCGTTCGCCGGGTTTTAGCAAAATGGGTTCGTCGAGTGCGGCACGAATATCCATTCCAGCGGCATCACTGGATTTATACGAGGGCAAGTCAATGCCTTCGGCGTGAGGTAAGCGTTTAATTTCTATTTTTGCCTCTGACATAAATTCTCTTCTGATTAAATCCCTTTGCTAAATTAGCGTATGCGCTCGTATGAGGTTAACTTCACTTTCACAGAACCTATCCACACCTTGGCGTGAGCTTCGAGTGGAATTCTGAGCGAATCGGCTCCAAACCACGCTTTAAAACTGCCGCTGAATCCAAAAGGTCCTTCAAAGGGAGCGTCACCATCCATGTAGTAAGTGGGGATCTCTTCATCAAAAGCATCGTATTTTTTCATTTTAACTTTATTCTGAAAATTCAGCGTAACTCTGTGATATTCCTCAGCCACATAGATTGGAGAATTTAATGTGGTGTCTGATCCCGCAAACAAGCGCGCGTACATATAGATATCGGGACCTAAAAGCGAAGGTTCTGTCACTTCCAGCGTATCAATCATCTCTCCCTCCACCTCAAACGTGACTTCAGTGTAATCGGGATTCGTTTCATAGATCAATTCGTTTGGAATGTCTTTGTGATAATTATCACTCCAGAATTTGAGTCCGTAGAAAATTGAATCGTTTTTGGCTGTAATTGAGTGAAAATGCTCCTCCTTTCTGCCAATAAAAAATAGATCGGGATTCGACTTCATCACACTCTTATAGTATATCGAAGGTTTACCATGATAGGTTGTGTCTCTGAACCGGGTGACTTCCACATACCCGAGCATCAAAAATCCGTAATAGACTTTATACTTTAGCTCCTCCCGAATATCATACAATTCATAAACGGTTGGCTGATCTGATTCACTGAACTCCCCCTCAAATTGAGCAAAAAGCGGAGTTCCAAAACATAGGATTATAAAAAAACCGAAAAAAATGTGTTTCAGCGTCTCTCTTGGAATAACTGTTAAAGCAAAAATATTATTCATCTTCATCCGCGAAGAAATGTTCAAAAGCTTCCTCATCAAATCCTACCATAACCGACTCTCCCATCTCTACAAGAGGCCGCTTAATCATCGTCTGATTATCAAGCAATGCTTCAAAAAGATCATCTTCCGTAAGGTCTTCCTTTTTGGCCAATCCCAGCTTTCTCCACGTCATTCCACGTTTGTTCAGGAGTGTTTCTATACCCATGTAGTGGACAAATCGCTCGAGTTCTTCCTCCGACAATGGATTTTCCTTAACGCTTCTGAATTCGTACTCCACCTCATGTTCATCGAGCCAGGTGAAGGCTTTTTTCATGGTGTCACAATTTTTTATACCGTAGATCGTGGTCATATTCTGTTGATTTTATTCCACCTGCAAATTCGATAATGTGAATCTCAGCTCGCAGATTTAATTATCATTTTTTTGATGATGAATATACAGGGGATTTACTCAAAAATCAGTTCAAAAGTCCTTATTTTAAACGCATGCAAAAACGAAACCTTTTCACACTTTTATTTATCAGCGTTTTCATCATTTTTTCCTGTGGTGAAAATCCCGATCAAACTGAGTTTGAAAAAGAAGCGCACGCACAACCAAGCGGTTATTCCCAAACGGACGACCGTGGAAATATTGTTAATGATGATCCCGACGATTGGCGCATAGCTCCGCGTTTTTCCGGGGATATTGAATTCTCCCTGCCTCCCTACCCCAATCCCAGCGTTACTCAAACCATTCGCTTTGAAATGTTGATTGGCGGATTGAACAGCATCTACGGAGCAAGCATTTACGTGCGAAGAACAAACGGAACATATAAAATTTTACGAAGTAATCGTCAGGCACCTCTGCCAACGGGGCTTATCCAATTCAATATAGATCCCCTTGAGCTGAGTCAGGATTTTGAGTTGTATCAGATTGATAATCTTTACCGAATCTTTATTTACGATAATAATGAGAATCTGATAACTTACGGTGATATTAAAATAGGTCAAGTTGAATGAAGAAAATTGAAGCATCGAAACGAAAAATTATTGAATCACTTCTCTACCCGGAGAGTTTTGATACCATATTAGAGGAAACAGAGCTCCATCGTGGAGAAATTCGTGACGATTTGATGCAAATGCTCAACTCCGGATTCATAAAAGCAATGGTTGAAGGAAAAGAGCATCATAATAACATCACATCTTTCTTTGATAGTGATAACCTGGAAGATTACACTTTTCAGGCTACAAAACGTGGATTAAAAGCATTAATGGTGGCTAAAACATGAAATTTAACGTAAGCATTGACGAAAACAGCACAGATGTTGATCTCAATGATGATCTCACTGTAGCAACGTTAAACGAAAACGGACACGATCTTGAAATAATAGATCACAGCTCTGAGCGCATTATTGTCCGTCTCAATAACACATTACACACAGTTACAGATTACAGTGTAAGTGGATTGGATGTTCGTTTTAAGCTCAATGGCAATACCTACACCTATACGGTAAAAACCGAGCAGGAAGTTATGCTCGAAGCGATGGGTTTTTCAACTCACGTTGATACCGGCGAAGGAATATTAAACGCTCCGATGCCCGGTAAAATTTTATCTATTCTGGTGGAGGAAGGTCAGGAAGTAGAACTTGGTCAGCCTATCGCCATTTTGGAAGCCATGAAAATGGAAAATGAGCTAAAAGCTCCCGTTGCCGGAAAAATTGCTGTTATCCACGTTAGCGAAGAACAGAATGTGGAAAAAAATGAACCACTAATTGAAATAGAAGATCTTGGATAAATTTATCATTCAAGGCCCGACCGCACTCAATGGAGAAATTTCTGTGAGCGGGTCAAAAAACGCGGCACTGCCTCTGATGGCAGCCGCAATGTTAGGGAATGGAACGTCTGTAATTCGCAATTTACCGCGACTGAAAGACATTCTCACCTTCAACAATGTAATCAGAGTTACCGGAACGCGTGTCGATCACGATGTAGAGAACGCCACGTTGCACATCAATCCTGACAACGCAACTTACTTTGAAGCCCCGTATGAACTGGTTCGCAAAATGCGCGCATCATTTTATATGCTGGGTGCTTTACTTGGAAAATTCGGCTACGCACGGGTTTCACTTCCCGGCGGTTGTGCCTGGGGTCCCCGGCCGGTTGATCTTCACATCGAAGCGCTTAAAGCTATCGGAGCGGAGATTACCATGGACAAAGGCTACGTAATTGCTAAAGCTCCTGAAAACGGTTTACCCGGCGGCGAATATACATTCAACCCGAGTAGCGTTGGAGCAACTGTTAATGCTCTGCTGGGTTCGGTGTTGGCAAACGGAACATCTGTGTTTCACAATGTTGCCCGCGAACCCGATGTCATCCAGCTGTGCAACACACTCACAAGCATGGGAGCAAAAATAAAAGGCGTTGGAACATCAACACTTACGGTTCATGGTGTAAAATATCTTGAACCAATGGACGCAACCAACGATCCCGATCGCATCGAAGCCGGAACGTATATGCTGGCCGCAATAATGCACCCCGATTCAGACGTTACACTAACCAATTGCAACCCCGATCAACTGGGGCACTTTTTGGAGATGTTTGATCAAACCGGTGCTGAAGTTGAGGTTAATCGCGATGCCCAGACTATTCGGGTAAAAGCGCCTCAGGTTATTCATCCCGTTTCTATCACAACCGATGTCTATCCCGGATTTCCAACCGATTTACAAGCACAGTGGGCCACGGTTATGACACAGGCTAACGGGACTTCTGTAATCACAGATACGGTTTATACCGACCGTTTCAGCTATGTGCCTGAACTCAAACGTTTAGGCGCCGATCTGCACATTCAAAAAAACAGTGTGCACGTAAAAGGAAAAACGAAATTGTCAGGAACCTCTGTAATGAGTACCGATCTCAGAGCAAGTGTAAGCCTGATTATGGCCGCAATGGTGGCCGAAGAAACCTCCGAAGTTCTGCGTGTTTATCATCTCGACCGTGGTTATGAACAACTGGAGAATAAATTCAACAAAGTTGGCGGAAATATTACCCGCTCAGACGATCAAAATGGCTAACTTCTGAATCATCTCAATCCTTGAGCCGCTGTACATGTTTTTTTTAAACGCCCGACAGAAAATGGTCTGAAAAGCGTTTAAAAGTCAGAATTTAAAATCATCGCTTATTCATGTATATTTGCCCACGGTTTTGAATTTATTATTGTTCAGAATTATCCACTTTTAAAGGAGCAAGGTGCTCGCGGGCGGAAGCCTGAATGTTCGAAATTGATTAACAAAAATTTTAAAATAGAACCGTTAGTAAAACATCACCTGTTCAACCAATTTTACTAACAGCTTTTAGCTGAAGACTATCATGATTTTTTCACGTTTTACATTACGAATAAATGGGTCTGTAACTGACGGTTCTAAAACGTCATTCATAAATGAAAAATCAAATTGTAATACACGGAACCGGAAAACAAACTCGGATTGCCCTTCTTGAAAACGGAGAATTAGCCCAACTTTTTATTGAAGCGCCTGAAAATCAACGGACTGTAGGCGATATTTATGTAGCTCAGGTGCACAAAGTGATGTCCGGTATTCGTGCCGCGTTCATCGATATGGGCACACCCAAAGATGCTTTCTTACACTTTTCTGATGTAGGAGATAATCTCGAAGAATACATCGAAATGCTTAACGGTAAAGGAACCGTTGAGAAAGCTGAGGCGCACAACAAACGCCTGAACAGACGCTACGGAAACCAGAAAAACAGAAGGGACAACAACCTCTCCCCCGGCGTTCAAAAACAGATGCGTGCCGGTGATGTACTCGTTCCCGGTCAGAAACTTCTCGTACAAATTGTTAAAGAACCAATTGGATCGAAAGGCCCGCGTGTATCAACAGATATTACGCTTGCAGGACGTTTTGTGGTACTTATTCCCAAAGGCGATTACGTTGCCGTTTCAAAACGCATCAGAAGCTATAAAGAGCGCCGACGACTCAAAAATCTGGTCAGTGATGAACTCCCTGAAGGTTTTGGCGTAATTGTAAGAACCGTAGCAAAAGGCCAACCCGATGAAGCCCTGAAACAGGATATTAAAGAGGTGCTTACCAAGTGGAAAAAGGTGCTGGAAGATCTCAAAACAGCCAAGCCGCCGCAGCTTCTTTATCGCGATATGGATATGACCGACAGTCTTATTCGCGATCTTTTTGCCAAAGATTATAATAATGTGCTTATAGATGACCCAAAAATCCATAAGCAGATTAAAACATATATCGGAAAAGTAGCTCCACAAATGGCTCCGTCCATTAAGCTTTATAAGGGCAAAGAGCACATTTTCGAACACATGAATATTTCACAGGATGTGGAATCGGTTTTTAGTCCCCGCGTGAAAATGCCAAGCGGAGGTTATCTCATTTTCGAGCAAACTGAGGCCATGTATGTGGTTGATGTAAACTCGGGACGCTACGCGGCAAAACGCCATCAGGAAGAAAATTCTCTTAAAACAAACCTTGAGGCCGCGCGAGGAGTAGCTAAACAGTTGCGCCTCAGAGATATTGGGGGCATCATCGTGGTCGATTTTATCGACCTCAAGAGCGATACCAACCGTAAGAAAGTGTATGATGAACTCAAAAAAGAGTTCAAAAAGGACAAAGCTAAGACCAATGTCCTTCCGATGAGTGATTTCGGACTCGTTCAGATTACACGTCAGCGTATTCGTCCGAGCGTTGTCAATTCAGTTTCAAGGGTTTGTCCTATGTGCGGCGGCTCTGGTAACGTGGTTTCCAGCAACACAATAATTGCCGATATCGAGGCATGGTTGTCCAAATTCGCGCACTCTCACAAACAGTATCGTCAACTCGACCTGTATATCAATCCATTCCTGCGCTCCTATCTCACTCGCGGACTTTTCAGTCAGCGCATGAAATGGATGTTCAAGTACAAACTGCGCCTGAATGTGATTGCAGAGGATACTGTTTCCATGAACGATTATAAGTTCACAATTACAGGAAACGACGCTGATATCACCGAAGCGGTACTTCACGACAAGCCTATTGAAACTATTCTCAAGGAAAACGAAGAGGAGATTTCAAGGCTCGAAAGCACCACTAAAGTGGACAGTAAAGATCTCGATGTTGAGAAACGTCCGCGTAAATCTTCGCCTAAGAAGAATAATGATAACGGTAATGGAAATCGCAGATCAAAAGATAATCTCCCGGATGCTTTTGATGTAGCCAAAAACTACGCGCTGAAGCATCACATCGATATAAAACCTGTAAAACACTCTGATGATGATCAGGATGTATATGAAGATGAGGACGATGACAAGTCTAAAAACGGTAATCAATCTTCTCAGAAAGATTCCAAAGACCAGAAAGTCTCTGCCCTCTCTATAGCTAAAAAATACGCGAATAGAAACGATATAGATCCTGATGAAAACCTCATTGATTCGGATTCGGACTCGGATTCAGAGTCTGACGATCAGGATGATTCAGATGAGAATCAGCAAAAGGACGATTCAGACAAAGCTAAGCGACAGCAGAAAAATGAAAAGTCTGATTCAAATAAAAACGATGAGGAACAAAAGCAGGATAAAAAAGAGACACGTGCCGGTGCATTTGATGTAGCCAAATCTTACGCCAATTCGCACGATATCGATCCTGACGAGATGCTCAAGCTTTATCGTGAAAAACAAGCCCAGCCTGACGATCACGATGATGATCCCGAAGCTGAGGAAGCGGTGAATGATGAGACAGATTCAGCTAACCAAGATTCAGAACCTCAAGCTGACGAACAGAAGAAAGATGAGCCATCTGATTCAGTGGAACAGCAAGAAACAGATTCTCATGAAGATTCTTCAACAGATGAGAAAAAAGCTGATGTTGCCCCTGCTCAAACCGAAGATGGAAAGCCAAAAGTAAACGATATCAAGGCAGAAACATTTACATCGAAAACGCACGTGGTTGAGGGTGAAGAACCTCAAAATATGCACGGTGCTGACGAAACTGCTTCTGAAACAGCTCAATCAGATGAAGATGACCAATCACCGGTCGCTACACAGGATCACGATGCTGATACTGAATCGGACGAAGAAACAGTTGCCAAAACAACTGAATCAGAAATTCCGGATGATGCAGACGATAAAAATGAATCGGAATCTAAGGAAGAGGAAGATTCTGCTGAAGTGCCTGATGAAGTCAAATCTGATGATGCTGCAAAAACTTCAGAAGAACAATCATCCGAAGAATCTGATGACGATGATGATTATCTGATCAGCGTGGAGAGCAATATTGAATTCGAGGAAACTGAAACACCTCAGGTCATTGAAATTGAGGTTCATGAATCCAGTTTTTCCATTCTGAAAAGCAAACTTGAAGCTAAAACTCCGAAACAAGAGAATTCCCCTGAGGAATCTCCGGAATCAGATGAAAAAGAAAAGGGCAATAACGGACCTGCAATCAGAGTTTCGACTACTAAAAAGAAGAAATCGAAGGATAACTGATAGCTGGTTTTCCTTCTCAATTTTTGATATAGATTTTATTTCAACATGAGCTCATTTAATTTAAAAGCAACCACAGTGGTTGGAATCCGCCATAACGGCAAACTTGCCATCGGTGGCGATGGTCAGGCTACCATGGATAAAACTGTGATGAAAGCCAACGTGACCAAAATACGTAAACTTCAAAACGGCAAAGTTTTAGCGGGATTTGCCGGCTCAACGGCAGATGCTTTCACCCTCTTCGAGAAATTTGAAGAGAAACTGGGTGAATACAACGGAAAACTCGAAAGAGCAGCGGTTGAATTAGCCAAAGAGTGGCGCAAAGATCGTTATCTGCGCAAACTTGAAGCACTTCTGATTGTGATGAATAATGAAAACCTGCTGTTGATTTCAGGATCAGGTGACGTTATTGAACCCGACGACGACATACTCACCATCGGAAGCGGGGGCTCTTATGCCCTGGCCGCGGCACGCGCTTTGAAAGAACATGCACCCAAACTCACCGCTAAAGAAATGGTCGAAAAATCTCTCCATATCGCGGCCGACATCTGTATTTACACCAACCACAATATCAAGACGTTAGAGTTTGATGAAGGATAAAACACTTACATTACCCATTGAAAACCTGACTCCCCGACAAATTGTTGAAGAACTTGATCGATTCATAGTTGGCCAGAAAGACGCCAAACGCTCGGTCGCAATTGCGCTTAGAAACCGCTGGCGCAGAATGAATGCCGATGAAGAAATTCGCGACGAAATTCTTCCCAATAACATTATTCTAATCGGACCAACCGGAGTTGGTAAAACTGAAATCGCCCGGCGACTCGCTAAACTTGCCCGTGCACCATTTATCAAAGTGGAAGCCTCAAAGTTTACTGAAGTCGGTTATGTAGGACGAGATGTTGAGTCGATGATTCGGGATCTAACCGATATCGCCATTACAATGGTGAAAACTGAGATGCAGGAACGCGTCACCTCCAAGGCCAAAGAGATGGTCGAAGAACGCATTTTGGATGTGCTCATCCCTCCTGTTAAAAAGCCATCCACAGGATTTAAAAGTTCATCATCATCATCAGATTCATTTGATCCCGAAAAAGCATCTGACGCCGAATTAAACGAGCGAACACGAGAAAAATTCAGAGGAAAACTGAGAAAAGGCGATCTGGATGAGCGAAAAATTGAGCTTGATCTCAGGCAAAACAGCTCAAAAAATTTCCAGGTATTCGGTCCTCAGGGAATGGAAGAGCTGGGAATGAACCTTCAGGAGATGCTCGGAAATCTTTCCGGTGGCAAAACCAAAAAACGAAAAGTTACCGTAGCTGAGGCCAAAGAGATACTCCTCCAGGAAGAAGCCGAGAAATTGATTGATCAGGATGCGGCTGTTCAGGAAGCTCTCAATCGCGTTCAAAGCAACGGAATTGTGTTTATTGATGAAATTGACAAAGTAGCAAGTTCATCAAATGAAGGCGGTCGTAGCAGCGCTGATGTTAGCAGACAAGGCGTTCAGCGCGATATGCTCCCCATAGTGGAAGGTTCTAATGTTTCCACCAAATATGGAATGGTCAAAACAGATCACGTTCTGTTTATCGCATCCGGAGCATTTCACGTTTCTAAACCATCCGATTTGATTCCCGAGCTTCAAGGACGTTTCCCTATTCGCGTGGAGATGGATTCATTGAATGAAGATGATTTCTATAAGATTCTGACCGCTCCGCAAAACGCACTAAGCAAGCAATATATAGCAATGTTGGCTTCAGAAGGAATCACGCTGAATTTCTCAGACGACGCTATCAAAGAGATCGCCCGCGTGGCCGCTCAGGTCAACAGCACGGTTGAGAATATCGGAGCACGACGCCTCCACACCATTCTCTCATCCGTTCTCGAAGAATTACTCTTTGTAGTCCCTGACGACATAAGCGAAGGCACTATCGACATCGACAAAGCCTACGTGCAAAAAATGCTCGAAAAGATTGTAACCGATCAGGATCTGAGTCACTATATTCTGTAGATCAGTTTCAATCAGAAGACAAATATTATATTCAAAAGCCCTCGCTCGAGGGCTTTTGTTGTTTTTATGAAGTGACTTGGTATCCATTGACATTGAATATTTCAATTTTCCTCTTTTATCATTAGAATGTGATAATACAAGCATCTAATTTTGTAGTATGAGTGTAGAGTATATTTCAGACAGCGAAGGAATAACTAAGAGTGTCATCATACAAATTGAAGAGTGGAACTTTTAAAAAAGCGGTATTCAGAATTATTTGAGAATGATGAAAATATTCCTGACTGGCACGAAGAAATCGTAAAAGAGCGTATTGAGGAGTATAATGCAAACCCGGATGATGTATTGGATTATGAAACTACAATAAAAGAACTTAAAGAAGAGCTCTTGAAACGCCGTGCATGATCTTACTTTTCTTCAAAAAGCAAAAAATGATATTAATGAAGCTTCAATATGGTATGATGATCAAGAGGATGGATTAAGGATACAATTTTTGGCATCAGTGAACGAGGGTATTCTCTTCTTATGAGAAGGTCTTTATGCGGCGCCTTTTCGCTCAAAAAATTCACGTAAACTTACAGTACACAAATTTCCTTATTTCATACATTATATTATTGACAAAAAAATAGAACGCATAATACTAACTGCTTTACTTCATACCAGAAGAAATCCTGATATTTGGCCAAACTCTGGATAACTTAACATTTGTTTAGAATTAACTGAAGATCTTGACCATAGCAACAATCCAACAAAAATAAAGAAACTCTCTTATAACAAACATTGTCCCCAAGTTTAGCTTGAAATCCATATCCAAAGAAACGTACGAGACTTATCGTGATAAGGGATCAAAATTCCACAGTTTCCTCTTCCCCGCTCAGTCAAAAGAGGATTTTGAGCAACGGCTG
>Ga0306910_1000384_pt1 | contig 22391 bp, 17 predicted proteins | sample AntRauMFilla2698_FD_190438 | JGI IMG/M metagenome (GOLD analysis project Ga0306910, IMG submission 190438) | Saline lake microbial communities from Rauer Islands, Antarctica - Metagenome Filla 2 #698 (v2) (version 2) | ecosystem: Environmental > Aquatic > Non-marine Saline and Alkaline > Saline ... | reverse complement strand
GACCCCAAGAAACAGAAGAAAATGCTTGGCGGGTTTATGGGCCCACTGATGAAGGCCTCCAATGGCCAGGGTAATCCGAAGCTGTTTAATGAAATTCTAGTTCGGAAGCTTGGGGGGTAACCCTCTTGCTTTGGGTCGTGGCTTCTTGGTCCGACCCTGGCCTGCGTTTTCTGGAGTTTACGGCACGAGGCAGGAAGGGGCTTCCAAAACACGCTCCTTCGGCCCATCCCTGGGGCGCTTGGGCTCCGCCATCCCTGGCTCCGCACAGTTTTGGAAGCCCCTTCCTGCCCCGCGCCTATCTGCCTGGCAGATATACCGCAAAATCCTGACGAACCCTCGTAGGTCGGATTAGCAAAGCGTAATCCGACGCCCCGTTAACGGCCGAAACCCTTGTCGGATTACGGCTTTGCCTAATCCGACCTACATTCTGTCAAGCGTTAACTTTGAGTTCAGCCAGCACGGATGGGGGATGGGTTGCCAAAAATGTGCGGAGCCAGGGATGGCGGAGCCCAAGCGCCACAGGGATGTGCCGCAAGGAGCGGTTTTTGGAAACCCATTCCCCATCCGTGCGTTTGCTCCAGCGCAGCCAGGCTAGGTAGTCAGCAAAAGGCCAATCAAATCAGACTAGCCCATAAGTCGTGCTCATCGGCATGCTCAATCACGGCTTGAACCATCTGCCCAGGAACCAGGCCGGTCTCTTCATTCAGGTATACCATGCCATCAATCTCCGGGGCATCGGCTTTGGAGCGACCTATGGCTCCTTCTTCGTCCACTTCGTCAATCAAAACATCAATGGTCTGACCGATTTTGGCCTGCAGGCGGGCCGCGGAAATCTCGGCCTGTTTTGCCATGAAACGGGCCAAACGTTCCTCTTTGACTTCCTCTGAGACGGCACCCTCCAGCGCATTGGCCTTTGCGCCTTCCACCGGGCTGTACTTGAACGCGCCAACACGATCCAGCTGAGCTTCATCCAGCCAATCCAGCAGGTACTGGAAGTCCTCCTCGGTTTCGCCGGGGAATCCGACGATAAAGGTAGAACGAATGGTCAGCTCGGGGCAGATGTCCCGCCACTTGCGGATGCGCTCCAACGTTTTGCTGTCGTGAGCCGGGCGCTTCATGGCTTTCAGCACTTTCGGGCTGGCGTGCTGGAAAGGAATGTCCAGGTACGGAAGAATCTTGCCTTCGGCCATCAGCGGGATGATGTCGTCCACGTGGGGATACGGGTAGACATAGTGGAGTCGCACCCACACACCCAGCTCACCGAGCGCTTCGCAAAGCGCCTGCATTTTCGTTTTAAGTGGGCGACCCTGCCAGAAGCCGGTGCGGTATTTTAGATCCACGCCGTAAGCTGAGGTGTCCTGGGATATTACCAACAGCTCTTTGACCCCGGCATCCACCAGCCTCTGGGCCTCGTCCATCACATCACCAATCGGGCGGCTGACAAGATCGCCCCGCATGGAAGGGATAATGCAAAAGGTGCAGCGGTGGTTGCAGCCTTCCGAGATTTTCAGATAGGCGTAATGCCGCGGGGTCAGTTTGACTCCCTGGGGCGGAACCAGATCCGTGAAAGGATCGTGCGGTTTTTTCTGGGGCACAAACTGGTGAACAGCACCGACGACTTCCTCATACGCATGAGGGCCTGATACCGCCAGAACGCCCGGGTGAGTATCGCGGATTTTATCCGCTTCCACGCCCATGCAGCCGGTGACAATTACCTTGCCGTTTTCATTGATGGCCTCGCCAATGGCGTCCAGGGACTCCTGCTTGGCGGCATCAATAAAGCCACAGGTATTAACGACAACGATATCGGCGTCGTTGTAGGTCGGGACTACGTCGTAGCCGTCCAGGCGCAGTTGCGTGAGAATACGCTCAGAGTCAACAAGGGCTTTCGGGCAACCCAGGCTGATGAAGCCCACTTTTCCCGCACGCGGCTCAATCGCTACCGTTTCGTCTGTCATTCACCCTGCCCCTGTTTCATTTTTATGACGCCTTGCCGATTACTTACTAAACAACTAGACTTTCAGGAAGTTAAGCGATCCAGTATAAAAAAGCGATGACTAAGAACCTTGCTATTAAACCCAATCTTCGTAACCAACAGCGCGTTGATGTTGCGACCGAAGTCAGAATCGAGAAGCCGGATGGTAGTTCTCTGGTCTGCTCGGTGTCCAACATTTCCCGCACCGGGCTGATGATTAGCTGTGGCCAGGAAGAAGTGCAGGCCTTGATTCCGGCACAGCAAACACCGGCACCCGGCGCCTGGATCGAGGTAAAAGCGTTATTTTCTGTTCCCGTTGTGGCCAGCCAGCCGGTCTCGATCGTCGTGGACGGGCACATCGTTCACATGCGGCGTCTTTCCCGGAATGAGTTCCAGGTCGGCGTCCAGTTTGCCGAATTTGACGGCAATGGTTTTGAATACGTCAATAATTACGTTAGCAAGCTGCTCGCTGAAACTGCCCTCTAGAATACCGAACCGCCAACTGGCACCAGCTCACGCTGCCGACCGCGTAAAGCCCCGGCCGCTATATTGTTATAGCATCAAACTCTAGCACCCCTCCTTCTTATGCCCTGGCCTGATCTGGTATCATCCGCACATTCATTTGCCTCGCTCTGTCGGTAGTGAACGACGGGCAAAAACGCGGTAGCAGGACTCGATGACCACATACAACCTGACGCATCTCAAGCAGCTGGAAGCTGAAAGCATCCACATCATCCGGGAAGTCGCCGCTGAATTCGACAACCCGGTCATGCTTTATTCCGTCGGAAAGGACTCAGCGGTGATGCTTCACCTTGCCCGCAAGGCCTTTCACCCTGGCAAGCTCCCCTTTCCGCTGATGCACGTGGATACCACCTGGAAGTTCAAGGAGATGATTGAATTCCGGGATCGCAAGGCAAAGGAATACGGCCTGGACCTGATCGTTCACAAGAACGAAGACGGCATTGCCCAGGGCATCGGCCCGTTTACCCATGGCAGCGCCAAGCATACCGACATCATGAAAACCCAGTCCCTGAAGCAGGCCCTGGACAAGTACAAGTTCGATGCGGCGTTTGGCGGGGCTCGCCGGGACGAAGAAAAATCCCGTGCCAAGGAGCGTGTCTATTCCTTCCGTGACGAGTACCATCGGTGGGACCCGAAGAACCAGCGCCCCGAGCTTTGGAACATTTATAACGGCAAGATCAACAAGGGCGAAAGCATTCGCGTTTTCCCGCTGTCCAACTGGACCGAGCTGGATATCTGGCAGTACATCTATCTGGAAAACATCGAGATCGTCCCTCTGTATTACTCCGCCAAGCGGCCCGTGGTTGAGCGTGACGGCACATTGATCATGGTGGACGACGATCGCATGCCGTTGAAAGAAGGCGAGAAGCCTGAAATGAAGTCGATCCGCTTCCGCACCTTGGGTTGTTACCCGCTGACCGGCGCCATTGAATCCGAGGCAGACACCCTGCCGGAGATCATCCAGGAAATGCTGCTGGCCACCAGCTCCGAACGTCAGGGCCGTGTGATTGACCACGATTCTGCCGGCTCCATGGAACAGAAAAAGCGGGAAGGGTACTTCTAAGATGGCTCACCAGTCCGACCTTATTGCAGAAGACATTCAGGCTTACCTGAAGCAACACGAAAACAAGGAACTGCTGCGCCTGCTGACCTGTGGCAGTGTCGACGACGGCAAAAGCACTCTGATCGGCCGCCTGCTGCACGACACCAAAATGATCTATGAAGATCACATGGCCAGCCTGAAAACCGACAGCGCCAAAATGGGCACGACGGGTGAGAAATTGGATCTGGCACTGCTGGTAGACGGCTTGCAGGCCGAGCGGGAGCAAGGCATTACCATCGATGTGGCTTACCGCTTCTTCTCCACCGACAAGCGCAAATTCATCATCGCGGATACCCCGGGCCATGAGCAGTACACCCGTAACATGGCCACCGGTGCCTCAACCGCGCAGGTGGCGATCCTGATGATCGATGCCCGCTATGGCGTATTGACCCAGACCCGCCGTCATTCCTATATCGCGTCCCTGCTGGGCATTCGCCACGTGGTCGTCGCGGTTAACAAAATGGATCTGGTGGATTTCAGCGAAGAGCGCTTTAATGAAATCAAGGACGACTACCTGGCCTTTGCCAGCCAGCTCGGCCTGAAAGACATTCGCTTTGTGCCCATGTCCGCGCTGGAAGGCGACAACGTGGTAAACAAGAGCGACAATACGCCCTGGTTCGACGGCCAGCCTTTGATGGATATCCTGGAAACGGTCAAGGTCGCCCATGACAAGAACCTGGAGCACTTCCGCTTACCGGTTCAATACGTCAACCGCCCCAACCTGAACTTCCGCGGCTTCTGCGGCACCGTGGCCTCGGGCGTGATTCGTCCGGGCGAGAAAGTGATGGCTCTGCCCTCACGTCGTACCAGCACCATCAAGGATATCGTGACCTTCGATGGCAACTTGGACGAAGCCTACATTGATCAGGCGGTTACCCTGACACTCAATGACGAGATCGACATCAGCCGCGGCGATATGCTGGTCAAAGCCGAGGACGAGCCGGAAGTGGGCAACCGTTTCCTCGCCAATATCGTCTGGATGACCGACGCGCCGCTGGAAACCGGGCGGCTGTATGACATCAAGCTGGGCCCGACCTTTTCATCGGCAACGGTCAAACATATCAAGCACCAGACCGACGTTAATACCCTTGAAAAGCGGGAAAATCCCGGGGCATTGCAGCTCAACGAAATTGGCCTGTGCGAGCTGACGCTCAGCCAGCCGATTGCTTTCGACCCCTACCCGAACAACCACGTTACCGGCAGCTTTATCGTCATTGACCGGTTGAGCAACGTGACCATCGGCGCCGGCATGATCGCCGGAAGCGCGGAGTCGGTCGAGTCACTGGACCCGGTCAGCACTGAAGAGCGTCAGCGTCGACTGGCTCAAAAGCCGGCCATCATTGCCTGTAACGGTAAGCAGGCGCCGGCCCTGGCACTCGCCCTGGAGCGGGCGCTGTTCGATCAGGGCAAAACCACCGTGGTGCTTAGCGAAGACAATGCGGGCAACGCGGATGACCGACGCCGTGCGGCTCAGGTAGTCAGCGCCCATAGCCTGATTGCGATTGTGGTCAATCTTGGGGCTGACGTTGCGTCCGCTTCTGTGTCTGCGGATACGAGCGACGAGATTACCGAATCCGTCAGCAAACTGGTTCAGGACCTGTTACGCAACAAGCGTATCTGATGCCGTCCAGGCACCGACACCTGGCCCCGCAAGCCAACTGGCTGCGGGGCTTTGTTCGTTTTACGTTCAGGAAGATTTTTTATGACCATCAAGCATCTGCGCATCGCCTTCGCCTCCCAGCTTCAGCCGGGTAACCCTGCCCGCCTTATTCAGGGTGAGCCACTGAGCGAACCCGGCGGTGACTACGAGGGTTTGCAAAAACAGATGAAACGGCTGTTCAACAGCAAGCCGGGCAAAAAGTACGGTCGGTTTTCCGAGGACACCGGGGAGTCGCCGTTCAGCGCCTGGCTCAGCGATTACCTGGAAGATCGGCAAAGCTTCTCTTCCCTGACCGACCGGCTGGCCAAACAATGGCAGGACCTGCTGACCGGCAGTCAGGAAGAGCATCAGGGTCACCTGATGCTGGTACACGAGGCCCTGGCCGATTCGCAGGTGATCTACCTGCTGATCATCGAGAGCGACAGCGCCCTGCGCTTTGACGGCCAGCAGTCGCTGGACACTACGGACGTTCTGAGTCTGTCTCGCCTGAACCTGGCGGTGCGGATTGAAATCGACGACTGGAAAAGCGACCGGGCCGGCGAGAACTACCTGACCATGGTCCACGCCCGGGGCACTGGCGAAACCGGGGACCATTTCATCCGGCTGTGCGGTTTTACTAATCAAGTGGACGTGGAAAAGGAAACCCTGACGTTTCTGGATGCTGTGGAAGCCTTCGCCAAGTCGTCGGAGCCGGAAAAAGCCGGAGAAGTACGCAACAAGGCCTACGAATTCTGCAAAGAGCAGCACGCATTGGGTGAGCCCGTGGAAATCGGGGCGCTTTCCGGCTATCTGGATGAGAACGAACCCCAGCGGTTCAAAGAGTTTGCGTCCCAGGCCGCCGAGATGCCGGAAAACGGCGTACTGCACCCCGACCACCGCAAGGTGAAGAAGCTGGTTCGTATTGCCGGTTCCGGCGGCGGCATGAGCGTGTCGTTCTCGTCAGACCTGGTGAACCAGGCGATCTATTACGACCGCGATAATGATGCTTTGACCATTACTCGGTTGCCTAAAGCGCTCAGAGAGCAGTTGCAGCGGTATCTTGAGGGGCGCGAGGAGTAGACCTTAGCGGCCAGCCCTTTTGACGTGGGGGGCTGCCCGCGCCGCCGTTAGGTCTTTTCTTTCGGAAAAAGAACTCGCTTCGCTCAGACACCTTTATTCCTGCAGAAAAGACCGAACCGCGTCCCGGGCGATCAGGCTTTACAGGATTTACGGGATTGCTGAGACAAAGGTGGTTGAGGAATGATCACCTCGTTATAATGTCCAGCTTCATTTCGATCAGAGCGCCGCTATTTTCTGGCGCCTAACAAGCACCGCAACGCACCAAAAACTGTTGAGACACATGGCCAAGAAGCTATACATCAAAACCCACGGCTGCCAGATGAACGAATACGATTCATCCCGAATGGCCGACCTGCTGAAAACCGGCGAAGCCGTGGAAATGACCGACACGCCGGACGACGCTGACATTCTGCTGCTGAACACCTGTTCCATCCGGGAAAAAGCCCAGGAAAAAGTATTCCATCAGCTTGGCCGCTGGAAAGGTCTGAAAGCCAAAAAACCGGATCTGATTATCGGTGTTGGCGGCTGCGTCGCCAGCCAGGAAGGCCAGGCTATTATCGACCGGGCACCCTACGTCGACATGGTGTTCGGCCCCCAGACGTTACACCGCCTGCCGGACATGATTACCGAAATCCGTGCCAAGGGTAACGGTGTGGGCGTGGTCGACGTTAGCTTTCCGGAAATCGAAAAATTCGACAACCTGCCTGACCCCGGGGCCGACGGTCCGTCTGCGTTTGTGTCCATCATGGAAGGCTGTAGCAAATACTGTACGTTCTGCGTCGTACCTTACACCCGTGGCGAGGAAGTCAGCCGCCCGGTCGACGACGTGATTGCGGAAGTGGCCCATCTGGCCGGCCAGGGCGTGCGTGAGGTAAACCTGCTGGGTCAAAACGTTAACGCTTACCGCGGCGAGACCCACGACGGCGATGTCATGGACATGGCGGAACTGGTCACCATGATAGCCACCATCGACGGCATTGACCGCATCCGTTACACCACCTCTCACCCGGTGGAATTCTCGGATTCGCTGATTGCAGCCTACGAGCAGGTGCCGGAACTGGTCAGCCATCTGCATTTGCCGGTCCAGAGTGGCTCTGACCGCATTCTGTCAGCCATGAAGCGTGGGCACACAGCGCTGGAGTACAAGTCCAAGCTTCGTCGCTTGCGCAAGATCCGCCCGGACATCAGTTTCTCGTCGGACTTCATCATTGGCTTTCCAGGGGAAACCGAGAAAGACTTCGAGGACACGATGAAGCTGATTAATGACATTGGCTTCGATGTGTCCTTCAGCTTCATTTACAGCTCACGACCCGGCACCCCGGCGGCAGATTTGCCGGATGAGACGCCAATGGCCACGAAGAAGCAGCGCCTGAGCATACTGCAGGAACGTATCAATCAGCAGGCCATGGACATCAGCCGCAAGATGGTGGGGTCGACCCAGCGAATTCTGGTCACCGGACTGTCCAAGAAAGATCCCGGCGAGTATGCGGGCCGTACTGAGAACAACCGCATCGTTAATTTCCGGCATGAGAATCCCGAAGTGGTCGGTCACTTTATTGACGTGGAGATTCGGGAGGCGCTGCCCAACTCTTTGCGTGGCGTGCCTGTTAGCTCGGAGATGCTTTAAATCTATGGGCCTGTGGCTCAAAACGCCTTCTCCCAGAGGGGAACAACCAAACTAAATTCCGGAGACCGTTTGAACGCCAACGATTCCAGACAATTCGATTTACACCCGGTCGACCAGAGTCGGCTAACCACCCTGTGCGGCCAGTTTGACGAGCACCTGAAGCACATTGAACGTCGCATGGACGTTCGCGTGGGGCGCCGCGGCCATCACTTCCGGGTGGAAGGCGAAACCGAACACGTGGCCGCAGCGACGGAAGTTATCCGCCACCTGTATCGGGAAACCGAGGCCAACGATGATATTTCGCCGGACATGGTTCACCTTTTTATCCGCGAAACCGGCTTTGAGCGACTGCCTGATAACGTGCCTTACCAGGGCGCCGTTACGGTCATCAAAACCCCGAAAGTGCAGGCCAAGCCCCGGGGTGTAAACCAGCAGAAATACGTGCATAACATCCGCACTCACGATGTGAACTTTGGCATTGGCCCGGCTGGTACAGGTAAAACCTGGTTGGCGGTGGCCTGTGGAGTCGAGGCCCTCAAGGACGAACAGGTCAAACGGATACTGTTAGTGCGGCCAGCGGTGGAAGCGGGGGAGAAGCTGGGATTCCTGCCCGGCGACCTGGCGCAAAAAGTGGATCCGTATCTTCGCCCGCTCTACGACGCGCTCTATGAAATGCTGGGGTTTGAACACGTCACCCGGCTGATTGAGAAAAGCGTGATCGAGATAGCACCGCTGGCCTTTATGCGAGGCCGCACACTGAACAATTCGTTTATTATTCTCGACGAGAGTCAGAACACCACTCGCGAGCAAATGAAGATGTTCCTGACCCGTATCGGCTTCGGCTCCACCGCGGTGATCACCGGTGACACCACCCAGGTGGACTTGCCAAAGGGCCAGCACTCCGGGCTGACTCATGCTGCGTCTGTGCTTGGCGATGTAGCGGGCATCGGCTTTACCCGGTTCGAATCACAGGACGTTGTTCGCCATCCGCTGGTTCAGCGGATCGTGGAAGCCTATGACGTTTTCGACGATGGGGGCAGCTGATCGCTTTGGGCCATCTGACGGTTGATATTCAGCATGCGGCTGAGACGGATAATCTGCCTGCGGACGATCTTTTTACGGCCTGGGCGCAGACTGCCTGGCTTGACGATAAAGATTCGGAAGTCACGGTAAGGATTGTGGGCTCGGCGGAAAGTGCTGAACTGAACGGTCAGTACCGCAACAAATCCGGGCCAACCAACGTGCTGTCCTTCCCATTTGAGGCGCCAGCCGGTATAACGGTGCCCTTGGCCGGTGATTTGATCATCTGCGAGCCAGTGGTTGAGCAGGAAGCGCGCGAGCAGCACAAAACGCCAACCGGGCACTGGGCTCACATGGTGGTGCATGGGATGTTGCATCTTCAGGGCTACGACCATATTGAAGAGAACGAGGCCGAGGCCATGGAAGCCCTCGAAATCCAGTTGCTATCGCGGCTAGGATTTGGCAATCCTTACGACACGCCTTATTACACTGGGGAAACGGAACAAGACGCATGAGCGACGATCAGTCGAGTCGCAGTCAGGGCAACAACAAGTCCTGGCTGGAACGTATATCACAGGCCTTTTCCGGCGGGCCTGAGTCCGTCGAGGACGTGCTGGAAATTCTGCGTGATGCCGAGTCGGAAAACATCATAGACACCGACGCCATGAGCATCATTGAAGGCGCCATGCAGGTTCTCGACATGCGCGTGGATGAAATCATGATTCCCCGCTCCCAGATGGTCACGGTAAAAGCCTCCCACGAACCAAAAGAGTTTTTGGCCGAAATCATCAGTTCAGCCCACAGCCGCTTCCCTGTCATTGGGGACAGTCAGGACGATGTCATTGGCATTCTGCTTGCCAAGGACCTGCTGCCGCTGGCTTTAAACACCGATCTGAACTGGAACCGCATTCGCGAAATATTGCGCCCCCCGACTTTTGTTCCTGAGAGCAAGCGCCTTAACCAGCTGCTGAAGGAATTCAAGGAAACCCGGAATCACATGGCGATTGTGGTGGACGAGTACGGCGGCACCGCCGGGCTTATCACCATTGAGGATGTGCTGGAGCAGATCGTGGGTGAAATCGAAGACGAGCACGATTTCGACGAAGAGACTCACATCAAATCCCGCAACGACGGCACTTTCGCGGTCAAAGCGGTCACACCGGTTGACGACTTCAACGAGTTTTTTGAGACCCGGCTGGATGAGGAAGAGTTCGATACCATTGGTGGTGTGGTGCTGAAGGAGTTTGGCCACCTGCCCCGCCGTGGTGAGACAATCCAATGCCAGGGCCTGCAGTTCACCATCGCCAACGCCGACAACCGGGTCATCCGTCTGCTTCAGGTATCACGCAACGATGAGCAATAGCCTTCGGGCAACGTCAATGCCAACCATATCTGTCCACCGGCCCTGGTTTCTGGCCGTGCTTTTGATCTTAGCCGGCGCCGCCCAGACACTGACGTTCTCGCCATTCAACTGGTGGTGGCTGGGTCCTGTGTCCGTATTGCTCGTCCTGCTGTGTTGCCTTCCACTCAACGCGACAAAACTGTTTCGCGCCGGTTGGCTCGTCGGCCTCGGGCTTTTCGGCTCAGGCGCCAGTTGGGTTTACGTCAGCATCAGTGAACACGGCAATACCTCTGTACCCGTTGCGATTCTGCTCACGGTTGTCTTCGTGGCAGGCCTGGCTTTGTTTCACGGGCTGGCATTCTGGGCCTGGGGCAAACTCGCCAAAGACAGCACCGTCAGGAGGCTGATTCTGTTTCCGGCCATCTGGATACTCGGTGACTGGATCAGGGGCTGGCTGCTTACCGGTTTCCCCTGGCTCTATCTGGGCACCGCCCACGTCGACGGGCCTCTCGGTGGGTTTGCTCCGCTGGTCGGCGTTCACGGCCTGAGCTTCTGGGTCACGGTGACCGGCTGCGGGGCTGTCGCTTGCTGGTGGCTGATCCGCAATCTTCGCTACGCCAGCGCAGCTATTGTGGCTGTTGTGACGCTTCTGCCCTGGTTAACCGGTCCGGCCCTGTCTGCCAAAAACTGGACAGACCTTAGTCAAGAGCCGACCTCATTCGCTGCCATGCAGGGCAATATTCCACAGCAAATCAAATGGGATCCGGATTTTTTGCGAGACCAGATTGTCGCTTATCTGGAAATGACCGGAGGGCACTGGAACAAGGATCTGATCCTCTGGCCGGAAACCGCCATCCCTATATCCCAGGACAAAGCGGGTGCCATCATTGATCGCATCAGCGATGAACTGGGCGAGGACAGTACCCTGATCACCGGTATCCCCTGGTACGGCTTCAGTGACCGCATCGAAGACTTCACTTTCCACAACAGCGTCATGGCCATCGGCAATGGTGGTGGCATCTACCATAAACAGAAACTCGTGCCTTTTGGCGAATACGTACCGCTGCAGCAATGGCTTCGCGGCCTGATCGGTTTTTTCGATCTGCCCATGTCCAGCTTCAGTCCGGGACCGTCTGACCAGGCGCCACTGAAAGCGGGCGGCATCAATATCATGCCGTTTATCTGTTATGAGGTGGCGTACTCTGATTTCGTCGCCTTCAACGCCTACAACACCGGCCTGCTTCTGACCATCAGCAACGACGGCTGGTTCGGGGATTCCATCGGCCCCCTGCAACATTTGCAGATTGCCCGCATGCGGGCACTGGAAACCGGCCGATATATGTTGCGGGGCACCAACAACGGCGTCACCGCGATCATTGACCATAAGGGCCAGATCACCGAATCCATTCCACAGTTCGAGCGAGCGGTGCTCACGGGCGAGGTATACGCTGCAGAAGGATCCACCCCTTACATGCGCTCCGGCTCCTGGCCTGTATTGACGCTAGCCGCCATTCTGATCGTTTTTGTCCGTGAGCGGGTAATCCCCAAGATTAAACGCTAATCCGACTTGCGGGGCCAGCGGCTGGTTACCCGTTCGTAGTAGTGGGAATCACAGGCGTCACAGGGTTCCAGATGGCTGGTCGCCGTCAGACAACGCATGTGGCCGCAATTCAGACATTTGAACATTCCCGCTGTCGCTACCTCACCACTGATGTACTGACTGAGCTCATGACTTTCCAGTTTCTGGCGAAGCTCCAGCGTGTCGATTTTGGTTTTATCGGCCACTGAAAACAGCATGTTCGCCAGTTGGTGCTCCAGCATGGAAATATCCAGCTGCAACCACTCGCTGAGTCCTTCCCCGGTTTCCTCGACGAAATGCAGCAAGTGCTCCAGGTCCCGCTTGAGGTATTCGCCCAGCAGTCCTGCTTCCTCCCGGGTCATTTCTTCCAGGGCTTGCTCGGCCTCCACGGCCCGCCCGATTTCCTGTTCCAGAGTATCGCGGGTGGTTTCCTCCATCTCACTAAGACGGGCCTGAACCCGCTCCAGCATGCGGTCATAGGCCTCGAGAGCCTTGCCTGAAAGGTGATTACGCTCTTGTTCTGTCGCCATGACGGCTTCCTCCTGGAAGTACGGGGCCAGCGGGCTGTCGGGTATGGGTCTCCGGGAACTTCAAAAACATGGATGTTTTTGATGAGCCTACAGGGACGTATTTACGGCGCTTCCCGGAGACCCATGCCCGACAGCCTCCACTCCAAGTCTGGCACAGGATTCGAAATTTGGCAGACTACCTGTTAGGCCTTGTGTGCGTTAGAATACGTGCCCTCTTTGCACACCTATTTTGAAACAGGCAACTTTGGTAATGGCAGCAATGGACCGGCAATACAATCCCAGCGATGTTGAGCGAACCGCCCAGAAATTCTGGGACGATAACGGCACGTTTACGGTAAAGGAAGAACCGGGCAAGCCGAAGTACTACTGCCTGTCCATGTTCCCCTACCCCAGCGGCAAGCTTCACATGGGGCACGTTCGCAACTACACCATTGGCGACGTTATCTCCCGCTATCAGCGCATGCAGGGCAAGAACGTTATGCAGCCCATGGGCTGGGACGCGTTCGGTCTGCCGGCGGAAAATGCCGCTATTGCCAACAAAACCGCACCGGCCAAGTGGACCCACGACAACATTGCCTACATGAAAAACCAGCTCAAGCAGCTGGGTTTCGGTTACGACTGGAATCGCGAACTGGCGACCTGCAAACCCGATTATTACCGCTGGGAGCAGTGGTTCTTTGCCCGTCTTTATGAGAAGGGGCTGGTCTACAAAAAAATGTCCACCGTGAACTGGGACCCGGTGGACCAGACGGTTCTCGCAAACGAGCAGGTGGTCGACGGACGGGGCTGGCGCTCCGGGGCCCTGGTGGAACAAAGGAAGATTCCCCAGTGGTTCATCCGCATTACAGATTACGCAGAAGAACTGCTCAGCGACCTGGACCAGTTGGAAGACTGGCCGGAGCAGGTCAAAACCATGCAGCGCAACTGGATTGGCAAATCCGTCGGCACTGAACTGACGTTCCAGATGAAGGATGGCAGCGACCCGCTTGAGGTGTATACCACCCGCCCAGATACGCTGATGGGTGTTACCTATATGGCGGTTTCTGCCGAACACGCCATTGCCCGCAAGTCCGCCGAGCGTTATCCGGAAGTGGCCGAATTCGCGGAACAGTGTCGCAACAGCAAAACCGCTGAAGCCGACATGGCCGTGATGGAAAAGCGGGGTATCGATACGGGTTTCAAAGCCATTCACCCGCTGACTCACGAAGAAATTCCGGTCTACGTTGCCAACTTCGTTCTGACCGATTACGGCACCGGGGCGCTGATGGCGGTACCAGGGCACGATGAACGTGACCACGAGTTTGCTGTGAAATACCACCTTCCCATCAAGCAGGTGATTGCCGCCAGGGAAAACCGCGAGATTGATGTTCAGGAAAACGCCTTCACCGAAAAGGGCATCCTTGTCTCGTCGGGCAAGTACAGTGGATTGACCAGCGAAGACGCCTTTGACGCCATCGCCGATTACCTGGAAGACAACGGCATCGGCAAGCGCACGGTCAATTACCGCCTGCGCGACTGGGGTGTCTCCCGCCAGCGATACTGGGGCGCACCCATTCCCATGATGACCATGGAAGACGGCACCGAGCGGCCCGTGCCGGATGACCAGTTGCCCGTGATGCTTCCGGAAGACGTAGAAATGGACGGCGTCCAGTCGCCGATCAAAGCGGATCCTGAATGGGCAAAAACCAGTTTCGAGGGGCAGCCCGCCACCCGGGAAACCGACACTTTCGATACCTTCATGGAGTCTTCCTGGTACTACGCCCGTTTCTGCAGCCCGAACTATGACAAAGGCATGCTGGACCCGGCCGCAGCCAATTACTGGCTGCCGGTCGATCAGTACATCGGCGGCATCGAACACGCCATTCTTCACCTGCTTTATGCCCGTTTTTTCCACAAGCTTTTGCGGGATGTAGGGCTGGTCAACAGTTCGGAGCCGTTCAATCGCCTGCTATGCCAGGGCATGGTGCTGGCCGAGACCTATTACCGGGAAGATGAAGCCGGCAAAAAGACCTGGGTTTCACCCGCCGATGTGGTCACCGACCGTGACGATAAAGGTCAGGTTGTCAGCACGGTTCACAAAGACGATGGCCAACCGGTAATTGCCGGTGGCGTGACCAAGATGTCGAAATCCAAAAACAACGGCATTGACCCCCAGGCCATCATTGACGAGCACGGCGCTGATACGGTTCGCCTGTTCATGATGTTTGCCGCCCCGCCTGAGCAATCGCTTGAGTGGTCCGACAGCGGTGTTGAGGGTGCCCATCGCTTTCTCAAACGGCTCTGGCGGATGGTGTCAGAACACGTGTCTACCGGCCCTTCTCCGGCCCTGGATACCGGGAACCTGACGGACAGCCAGAAAAACCTCCGCCGCAAGACCCACGAAACCATCGCCAAGGTCAGCGACGACATCAGCCGTCGCCTGACGTTTAACACGTCCATTGCGGCGGTGATGGAGCTATTGAACGAATCGGCAAAACTGACCGATGACGAGCCCCAAAGCCTGGCCGTCCGTCAGGAGGCGCTGGATGCGGCCGTCACCATGCTTTCGCCGATTGCACCCCACATCAGCCATCAGCTCTGGTACGCGCTGGGCCACTCCGAACCCGTGGTCGATGCGCCCTGGCCAGAGGCCGACAAGGCTGCCATGGTTCGCAGTGAAATTCAGATCGTGCTGCAGGTGAACGGCAAGGTGCGGGCAAAAGCCGACGTGCCTGCCGATATTGATAAAAACACCCTGGAAGCGCTCGCTCTGGAGAACGAAAACGTGGTTCGTTTCACCGAAGGCAAAACGGTTCGCAAAGTCATTGTCGTGCCCGGCAAACTGGTTAACGTGGTTGCCAACTGATATGCATAAGGCGCTGATTCTGCCCTGCCTGGCCCTTGGCCTCACGCTTTCGGGCTGCGGCTTCCAGCTTCGTGGGGAGTCCAACGTGCCGGACGCGATTCAACCGCTGGCCCTGCAGTGCGCCCCACCGGTTCCGGATCGTATCTGCCGGGCGGTCGAGACACAGCTGACCCTGGGCGAAGTCAGAACCGCGGATGCTGAAAACGCCAAAACAATTATTACTGTGAGCGATTTCCGTCAGGAAAGACGGGCAAATGCCATTACGGCAAGAGCGGCGGCGGCAGAATACACGCTCAGGCAGAGTGTCGCCGTGGAAGTTCTCTCCGCGGACCAGACACCGTTACTGGCCACCGGAAGGGTCAGCAGCGCGGAAACCTATCGGTATGACGAAACCAATGTGCTGGCCAAGCGGCGGGAGGAAGATCAGATCCAGACCGGACTTGCCCAGCGTCTGGCCCAGCAGCTGCTGTTCAGGCTGACGCCGCTTAACCAGACATGGCTGGATTCGACTGAGGCGGAACAGTGAAAATACAGGCCAACCAGCTTGAACAGCTATTGGAGAAAGGCCTTTCCTCAATCTACCTTGTCTCCGGAGACGAGCCCCTGCTGGTTCAGGAATCCTGCGACCGAATTCGCAAGGCCGCCCGTGACGCGGGATATCAGGATCGCCTGACCTTTCACGCAGACCCGCAATTCGACTGGAACCGAGTGGGCGAAGAATTCAGTGCCCTCTCCCTGTTTGCTGAAAAACGACGCATTGAAATCCACCTTCCCGGCGGAAAACTGGGCGACGGCCGCGCCGTTATCGAGCATTTCCTGCAGGACCCGCCTGAAGACATTATCCTGCTCCTGATCAGCGCTCGACTGGATGCTGCAGAAACAAAACGCAAATGGTACAAGGCCCTCCAGCAGGCCGGAGTTCACCTGCCAATCTGGCCCATCGACGCCGACAAATTTCCCGGCTGGCTGCAGCAGCGCGCCCGACAACGAGGGCTGACCCTGACCCGTGGCGCGCTTAATCTTCTGGCCGAACGCCTTGAGGGCAACCTGCTGGCCGCCAGCCAGGAGCTGGACCGACTCGCGCTGTTCGCAGCAGGCAGCTCTATTGACGAAGCCTCCATTGAGCAAGCAGTGCAGGACAGCTCACGCTTCAACGGCTTTGAACTGATCAGCGAGGCCCTGGCTGGCCGGGCGGCTCATGCCCGCAAGATTGCCGGTGCCCTGCAGCAGGAGGGCGAGAACCCACTGGGATTCCTTACGGTGCTTAACCGCGATCTGAACCTGGTGATGGAGCTGCGGATCGCCACGGCAAAACAGGCCGGTGGTGAAAGCGCCAGTGGGTTTCTCAAAAAGCGCGGTGTGTTCCAACCGCAAAGGGCCCGGGCCATTGAACGGGCCGCCAGACGGCTGGGGCGTACTCAGCTGAATTCAGCGTTTGAACTCTGCAGTTCGGCTGACCGGGCTGCCAAAGGCTTCGACTCCCTTCCCCCCTGGCACCATATTCAGGACCTCATATCGTTGCTGGCACAACAAGATAACACTGTCCGCGATACACCCTGAGAGCAATAACACTTTGCTACAAAGGCCCTATGTGACATTAAGGAATATGTAAGCTTGTGTGCCATACTTCAGATTAACGGTTGAAAAGCGTCAGTTTCTGGCCGTCCTGAATCGGATTTGACGCTTCAAGCACCAAGAGGCATCACATAATGAAAACAATAATCCATTTCCTCATCGCGTTACCCGTTCTGATCCTTCCAACACTTGTCACCGGTCAGAATACCCGCTTCACCGATCCCGATACGGTGATTAACGAACACTTCTGGGGCGACCTCCACTCCGAGGGTGGTTCGTCTTTTTTCTGTGCCGAACCCTTTACCAGCAAAGGCTTCCTGCTGACCGACGGCTATATCTATCCGCTATCCCAGGTGCGCAGCGCTCTGGACTGCGGCACCCGCAGCCAATGCAGCAGCAATGACCAGTATCGGCAGATTTCCTCGGATCTGCACAATATCGTTCCGGTAAGCAGCCGGATTGAGATGTCCCGGCGAAACTCACGGTACGAGGAGCTGGGCTCCACCGGCGGCGCCCCTGATGATTGCGGCATCCGTCAAAGCGCTCAATTTTTTGAGCCACCCGGCAGACTTAAAGGGGATATAGCACGCACGGTCGCCTATATGGTCAGCACCTATGGTCTGCCATGGGCCGGCGCTCACCGCGTTTTCATTGGCTGGAACCAGATAGATCCGCCCGATGATCAGGAGCTAACGCGGCACCGGCTAATCTCTGACATCCAGGGTAATGACAATCGTTTCATACTGAACCCATCGCTTGTCGGCGCGCTTTAAATAAAACGGGCCCTTTGAAGGGCCCGTTTTATTGTTTGCACAAGTCCGGCAGGTATCAGAACTCTTCGGCGGTCAACGCCATCATCGACTCACTGCCACTGCGGATGCCTTCGGCCAGCGCCACTGTTCTGGGCAGCATGCGGTCGAAATAGAAGCGAGCGGTTTTGACTTTACCGGTATAGAAACCGGAGGTGTCGCCCTCGGCTTTCTCGGACGCGGCTTTAACAATCTTCGCCCACATGTAGCCAAGAGCCGTCAGACCAAACAGATCCAGATAATCAACAGACGCGGCGCCGACCGAGTCCGGGTTATTGGATGCCTGCTGAATTACGTGCTCGGTCACGTCTGACAGCCGTTCAAAAGCTGCCGCGAGCGGCTCAAGGTAGGGCCTGAGGGCGGCATTACCGCTGTTTTCTTCGATGAAGGTTACAACGTCCTCGGCGAACAGTTCATAGAGCTGTCCCTGACTACCAACGATTTTCCGACCCATCAGATCCAGCGCCTGAATTCCGTTGGTCCCCTCATAAATCTGGGTAATCCGGCAATCACGAACCAGCTGCTCCTGACCCCACTCGCGGATGAAGCCGTGCCCACCAAATACCTGCTGGCCGATGATACAGGTGTCCAGGCCGCGGTCTGTCAAAAAGGCCTTGGCGACCGGCGTCAGCAAAGCCACCATGCCTTCGGCGTGCTTGCGGCGCTCGTCGTCTTCGGAAAATTTGGCAATATCCAGCCACTGAGCCACGTAGGTGGAGAAGGCACGGCCGCCCTCGACGTAGCCTTTCATGGTGAGCAGCATGCGACGCACATCCGGGTGAACCAGAATCGGGTCTGCGGCTTTCTCAGGCTGCTGTGCACCGGTCGGGGCACGGCTCTGGATCCTTTCCATGGCGTATTCCCGAGCACTCTGCAGGGACGCCTCGGCAGCGCCAATGCCCTGAATACCAACGCCCAGACGCTCATAGTTCATCATGGTGAACATGGCGGCCAGACCTTTATTTTCTTCGCCAACCAGCCAGCCTTTGGCGCCGTCAAAGTTCATGACACAGGTGGCGGAACCCTTGATACCCATTTTCTTTTCCAGGGAGCCACAGCCCAACGGATTGCGCTCACCCAGTGACCCATCGTCATTAACGAGGAACTTGGGCACCAGGAACATGGAGATGCCCTTGGGGCCTTTGGGAGCATCCGGCAGCTTGGCCAGCACCAGGTGAACGATGTTTTCCGCCATGTCGTGCTCGCCCCAGGTAATAAAAATCTTGGTGCCGGTGACGTTGAAAGATCCGTCATCGTTGGGCAGGGCTTTGGTGCGGATAATACCCAGGTCTGTACCGGCATGGGGTTCCGTCAGATCCATAGCGCCGGACCAGACACCGGAATACATATTCGGTAAATACTTCTCTTTCAGTTCCTGGCTACCATGAGCGTCCAGTGCCAGGCAGGCACCTGCGGTCAACATGGGCGCCAGGCCAAAGGCCATATTGGCCGCCTGCATCATTTCTTCAAACTGGGCTACGAGAGTCTTGGGCATGCCCATGCCGCCGAACTCCGGATTACCACCGAGGCCATTCCAGCCGCCTTCAACAATGGTCCGATAGGCTTCGCGGAAACCGTCCGGTGTGCTGACTTCGCCATCATTCCACTTGCAGCCCTGCTCATCGCCCTCGCGGTTCAGCGGAGCAAGTACACCGCTGGTGATCTTTCCGGCTTCCTCAAGAATGGCGTCGGCAGTCTCTGGATCCACGTTTTCCGCCACTTTCGGCAGGGATGCCCAGAGTGCCGGTGCGTCGAAAACTTCATTCAGAATGAAGCGCATATCCCTCAGGGGTGCCTGGTAATCAGCCATCTCAGTTCTCCAGTTTTCAATCATCAATTCTATCGGTCGAGGCCAAACATTCTAACTCAATAAGTTGGATGTCTCATGAATCTCTACGGGTATTTTCCATCATAAAAAACCCGCCTGCCCGCTATAAAAAAACCCGCCTCCTGCAGGAGAGCGGGCTTTAGACCTGTCGGGAAACCCGCCTTTAGAAGGCGAAGGCTTCCTCCGGCATATCCATCAGGCTGTCCGCACCTGCCAGCATGGTTGCTGCGTGGGTCTTGGACCGTGGCAGCATACGCTTGAAGTAAAAGCGCGCCGACTGAACCTTGGCGTTGTAGAACATCTCTTCCGTTGTACCTTCGACCATCTTGTCCAGCGCTACCTTGGCCATCCGGGCCCAGAGGTATGCGAACACGGCATAGCCGGAGTACATCAGATAGTCCACAGAGGCCGCGCCGACTTCTTCACGATTCTTCATCGCTATCATGCCAACCTTCATGGTGAGATCGCCCCACTCCTTGTTGATCGCGGCCAGCGGCTCGATGAATTCCTTGAGCTGTTCGTTATCGGCGTTTTCCTTGCAGAACATGTGTACCTGCTTGGTAAAGCCTTTCAGCGACTCGCCCTGGGTCATCAGAACCTTACGGCCCAGAAGGTCCAGCGCCTGGATGCCGGTGGTGCCCTCGTAGATCATGCCAATCCGGGCATCACGTACGTTCTGTTCCATGCCCCACTCGGTGATAAAGCCGTGGCCACCGAACACCTGCATGCCCAGATTGGCCGCTTCGTAACCGATTTCAGTCAGGAATGCCTTGGCAATCGGAGTCAGGAAACCCAGAGCTTCATCCGCCGCTTTGCGCTCTTCTTCCGTTTTGCCGTTGTGAACCACGTCCGCCTGTTGCGCGGTGAGATAGATCATGGCCCGCGCGCCTTCCGCAACCACTTTCTGGGTGAGCAGCATGCGGCGAACGTCCGGATGAACAATGATCGGGTCGGCCGGGCCTTCGGGGTTTTTGGGGCCACTCAGTGAGCGCATGGCCAGGCGATCTTTGGCGTAGGCCAGCGATCCCTGGAAGCCCAGCTCGGCCGCACCCAGGCCCTGAATGGCGGTGCCGATACGGGCGGTGTTCATGAAGGTGAACATGCAGTTCAGGCCTTTGTTCTCAGGCCCGATCAGCCAGCCTTTGGCGCCGTCGAAGTTCATCACGCAGGTGGCGTTACCGTGGATGCCCATTTTGTGCTCAAGCGAGCCACAGGTAACGGCGTTGCGCTCGCCGACAGAGCCGTCTGCGTCAGGCAGACTCTTGGGAACGATAAACAGGGAAATACCCTTGGTGCCCTCAGGAGCGCCCGGCAGGCGAGCCAGGACCACGTGGACAATGTTCTCTGCCATGTCGTGCTCGCCGGCCGAGATAAAGATCTTGGTGCCGGTAATGCTGTAGGAACCGTCTGCATTGGCTTCCGCCTTGGTCCGCAGGGTGCCCAGATCAGAGCCACAGTGAGGCTCGGTCAGACACATGGTGCCCGTCCACTCACCGCTGATCAGCTTGGTCAGATAGGTCTGCTTGTGTTCTTCGCTGCCGTGGGTCTCGATGGTGTTGGTGCAGCCGTGACTCAGGCCCGGATACATACCGAAAGACCAGTTACAGGTGCCGACCATTTCGCTCATGACCAGGCCGAGGGAGTGAGGAAGGCCCTGGCCGCCGTAGTTCGGGTTGGCGGTCATGGAGGGCCAGCCGCCCTCCACGTACTGCTGGTACGCTTCTTTAAAACCGGTCGGGGTTGTTACGCCCCCGTCGGTCAGGGTGCAGCCCTCACGATCGCCTACCTGGTTCAACGGTGACAGTACCTGCTCACAAAACTTGGCTCCCTCCGCAATAATGGCGTCGATCATATCCGGAGTGGCATCTTCACCACCGTTCAGATTGGCATAATGCTGCTCGCTGTCGAGCAACTCGGACATAACAAACTTGATGTCGCGCAGGGGCGCTTTGTAATCAGGCATTGGGGCTCACCTCAGATGTTCGTTCACTGTCACATTCAGCACGTGACGTTTACCTTGGGGTTTGAATAGACGGCTCAACGACAGTGTCTGAGCCGCGAATTAAACACTTGTTTGAAACATACGTTTAGAGGGGCAGAACTGTCAATAGAAAGCTTTGGAATTTGTGTAGGGTTTTGTGCACAGCTTTTACAATGCCGCACGATGGGAACCTTGATCAGCAGCCGCGATCAGCGAAAGTGAGCAGAAGGAGAGATAGCGTGGTCAGGCGGTTGCCTGAAAGGCTTTGGAAGCGTCCTGAACGACGTCGGGTTCACTAAAACCGGATACAGACTGGTAAGTGTTGGAAGCATCCTGACTGATTCGGACAGAGGCGCCAGCGGCTGATTTATCCTGCCGGGAGCGATCACCATCGTTCAAACTCACCGCCAGTTCCGACTGGGCCTGCAACATCAACTGCATCGCCTGGGCAGCCACGGCGCGATCCTGAGGCGATGGCTCAGCGGGCGCAAGAGCAGCCGCCCGGACCGTTCGCATTTTTTCGATGGTCGCCTGCGGATCTCCTTCAACCGGCGCGGTATCAATTGAAACTTCACCACCAACCGCATATTGGGCACCATCAGGGCCGCGCTCATAGACATAGGAAATGGCGCCCGCATACTGGCCACCAACCGCCTGATGAGCGACCTCGTGAGCACGAACTTCCCGGTCACGGGCTTTGAGATCGGCGAGTTGTTCCAGCTGAGCGGAGTCCAGCGCCTGGGCGTTTGAAGCTTCTGATTTTGCTGAAGAGTTACTTTGGGAAGAGCGTTCCGATCCGGCCCTGTTGCTATTGCTATTGCTCCGTTCAGGTTCGCCGGTTCCGGGTCGGGATTCGGAGGCGGGAACTCCTGTTTCACCAGATCTGATGAAAGCAGGCGCGATTACAGATACCGCAGACGGAAGAGAGCTGGCAATA
>Ga0306910_1000379_pt1 | contig 22640 bp, 23 predicted proteins | sample AntRauMFilla2698_FD_190438 | JGI IMG/M metagenome (GOLD analysis project Ga0306910, IMG submission 190438) | Saline lake microbial communities from Rauer Islands, Antarctica - Metagenome Filla 2 #698 (v2) (version 2) | ecosystem: Environmental > Aquatic > Non-marine Saline and Alkaline > Saline ... | reverse complement strand
TAACAGTTCTTTTGCCCGTTCAATTTTATGCTTTATGATGTATTGCTGTATGGTTATTCCTTTTACTTCCGAAAAGATATTTGAGAGATAGGTATAATCGTATCCAAGTGATTCGCTGAGATATTCGGAATCATTTAAATTGGTTTGCTCATCTGTGTAGTGAACCATCTCTACAATGACGTTCTTAATTTTTTCAACCAGAATCTGTTTCTTATTGTCCAACAGCTCCAGACCACCTTTTTTTAGGTTTGTGCTAAATGTTCCCAACTGTTCTTTCGTAATATTATCCTCAATTTCTACCATACCAAGTTCCACAGAATAACAAATAACCCCAAGTTTTTGCAACTCATCCTTAACGAACATTTTGCACCGGAGGCTCACCATGTATTTGATATATAGCTTCATGAGCTTATTGACATTATATTCACTTGATAATGTGCAGTGTACAAATCTAACAGATAAAAGAAAAGCACAGCACAACGAAGTATCGGTAATATAATGAAATATTTAATGATTAAGGGTGCCGGGATTACAGATAAAAAACCGTTGAGCTGTGCAGAGAATGGTACTGAGTTACACAAAATTTTGAAATTAAAATCTGTGATGGGATAAATGCTGCAGGGTTCGCGCGTGAGTGGCGGTTTACTCCCTCATAATAAACTGTCTGGAAACTCAGACACAATTTATTCATGCCTGTCTGTTATTACCGAAACCCCAATTCTGAACTTGGATATAATCAGTGTTTTAGTGTCTTACTTAAATTGGCACTGTAGTTGTAATACGTTTTGTCTAAACCATAACATAGCTTTAACTAAATGAAAATATTTTTACTAATTGGGTTGTTTTTACTGTATCCATTTATCTCGGATGCACAGTTTGTTCAGGTTGAAAATCCAAATGATGACTTTTATCTGGGCGCTTATCCTGTGGTGGAGTCGCATGGAAAGTTATTCAGTATCACGGGGGTTCAGGCAGGGTTTGATTCTGACGGGGTGAAACTCTACGAATCGTCAGATGAGGGCGTAACCTGGACAGAAGTGGTTCCTGAAGATGGATTCTTCAATCAAGATATTGAGCCGCGGACACTTTTTGGAAATGATTCACTGCTCATATTCTCAGCCCGGCGGCAGGTCATTATGTCGAAAGACGGCGGTTTGAACTGGACTTCTCTGCCCGATATTGCCTCTACACAAGATGAAGATCGGGGTTCCGTATTTGCCGTGATAGATGATGTGATTCTTGCCGGAACAGCAGATGACACCAATAATGGCGGAACAGGAATCTATCGTCAGGAAGCTGGGGGTGAATGGGAACTCATTATAGAAGGACTCGATAATGATGAGCCTAACGGGTCACCCAATATTATTCAGATTTCGATAAATAAAGATCGTGTATTAGTTTCTGCCTCGGATGGATTTTACATTTCTGACGACAAAGGTCTGACCTTCACCCGTACGGTTGAGAATGATATTAAGCTTGAATTTACGGTAAAAGAAGATACCGTTGTTGCAAATAGTACTGCGGGAGGGAGAAGGGATTTCGCCTTCATGGTTTCATACGATAATGGGTCAACTTTCGAAGAGATCAGAGCTGAGCAAGTACTTGATGAAAATGTATTCAGCCGTGTGGCACAGGAGGCTATTATCAATGATGGCGAGCTGTTTTACATTGGTATATCAGAGAGGTACGATTCACTCGACGGCGGTGTCTGGCGTTCTGATAACCTGCTTGATTGGGAAAACATCGGATTTCAAGGCATTCCCATAGGGCACTTGTCATTAACTCCAAATCGAATGTTTGTGTCGGTAAATTTCAGAAGCAGCAGCGAAAAAGGGCTGTATTACATTGAGCGTGATGAACTTGTTTTTACCTCTGCAGAGAATAAAGCGGATGTCCCAAGTGGGTTTACACTTAAACAGAATTATCCAAACCCGTTTAATCCATCCACCACCATCGGTTTTTCTTTAGAATCCGCCGGAAATGTGAAGCTGGAAGTTTTTGATGTTCTCGGTCGAAAAGTGGCTACGCTGTTAAATCGGGAAATGAGTTCAGGTGAACATTCAGCCCGATTTGATGCAGGAAATCTGAGTAGCGGAATTTATCTTTATCGCCTTGAAACCGATGGAGTAGCGCAAACGCGTTATATGACGCTGATTAAGTAATTACTCTCAGCTTTTATCTTACATGTTGTTGAATGCCTGAAAAGTTTGTTGGTTATGTGAATATCAAGGGACTTTTCGGGCTTTTTTATGACAAATTCCGGATGACTGCTTTTTTATGATAATTATCATCATCGTTTATTATTCAATCGAAGAGGATTGGAAGCCCAATTCGAAATGCGGGACGGCAGAGCCGATCCCTCGAGAACCACAGAGCCCGTTCGGATTACAGACGGAAGAAATTGTTGAACGAAAGCCACTAATATTATCCATCTCAACTCATGCTTTTATCTTTCTCACCAATTGATCTTCAAGCTCCTCAAGTGTTTTGTTTTTTGTCTCGGGTACAATTTTTATGATGAAAAGGAGTCCCGCGTAGGCAAAAAGCCCATAAATCAAAAAGGTGATACTGTTCCCGAATGTTGCCAGTTCCCATGGGAAAATCAGCTGTACGGTAAAGCTCACAGCTGAATTGATGAAGCCGATAAATGAGATCGCCAGACCACGAACGCGAAGGGGAAATAACTCTGAAAACATCACCCACATAACCGGTCCGATGGAGATGGCAAAAGAGGCGACAAAGCCAATGATCCCGAATAGAATCAGATTTGGGTTCATATCAATGGCAGCTGCAACAATGGCCGATTCGTGCGTAATGGCTGCCTCACACTTCCAATGGCCCCGGCTATGGCATGTTTAAATAGAATGTCATTGGTGTATTCCACGCCGCTCATTCTCACTGTAAGAGCATCTTTGTTGATAGTTTCTTCGAGGGTGTCAATGGATTCAGGCGTAAGCGTATATGTGGCTGATTGAAATCCGTAGGACAGAATAAACATCGTTACGGCAATTCCGGCCATCCCGAAAATCAGCAGAGGTTTTCGGCCGAGTTTATCAATCAACAACATGGCGATACGCGTGACAAATAATTGTTTCTTAATAATATAGGAATGTGTCTGTTTTTAATAATTATACTTCAGAGAGTGTTTGAATGGCCTTTGTTAGATTGTTGCCATTACCAAGTGGCAAAACGGTACCGCACCTACGGAGCGGTCTGGTGTAAACAGATGTTGTTTTTTGATAAACATGATGTCCCGATCGGACAGTTTGTATTCTCAGTTTTTACAAAGAGAATGTTTATAAAGTGGGTTCAACTACAAACCGCCCCGACCGATGTTAAATATTCAGAACACCTGACTTAACGTATAAGTACGTGTCGTAAAATTGCAGTAAAACCAATCCACCCGGCTCTGCCGTCCCGCATTTAGGGCTATGTTGTCAATTCAATTTGGTTCCTTTTATGGGTTTTCACTGCGTAGTACCTTCGGTATCTGTTTTACGATGTAAAATGTATAAGTCCTTGTTTTGTTGAACTGGAATCAAGAGTTCTGATATTATCTGCATAAATCTGAGTGTGATACCGCATTTCCGTCAGGGGAATTTCATGAAATTCCCCTGACGGCGGGAGGAGCTTTTTGGAAGGGATCGACTGACAGATCAGATCCGAGAAACAATCAGTGGGATAGTTGATTGATTTTCATGTTTTTCGATGGCTCATCGTTCCCTGACAAATTATCAATCAGAAAGGTCACAATTGAACCAACAACAAGTATGGCTATTAGGTATTGGGGGTTAGTTCCCAAATCTGAAATACTGAAAGAAACACTGCTTAACAAACTGAACAGCAGAATCAGAACGCAGGCAGAAGTCAGGCTAATCCAGCCCAAACGACGATATCGCGCGATTGCTTTTCTTTCTTGTTCAATGTGGTGAACCGCTGACATCACGTTTTCCTCAAGTGCATCTCCCGAAACCATATCTCCACGGGATTTTTGCAACAGTGCCTTCAATTCTTTGTCATCAAACTCTGCGTTCATAACAGATCGTCTTTCTTATAGCCTAATTTTTCAGTCAGTTTTTCTCTGAATGACTTTCGTGCTCTGTGTAAGGTAACTTTTGCCTTTAATTCTGTCCAGTCAGTAATCTCTGAGATGGTTTTTATTGAATATTCTTCTAAGTAAAACATGCTCAATGCCAGCGATTCGTCTGTTGATAATTCTCGCATCGTTTGCTGAATAATCTCTTTCTGAGATGGTGATGAGATATTTTGCTCCTCAGATTGATCTTTGTTCTCAAAAACGTCTTTATTCTGATCCCGGATAGTTGCTCTTCGTGATTCTTTCCGTTTTTGCACATACGCCTCGTTCAGCACAATTCGAACAAACCATGTCTCAAATCCGGATTGAAAGTTAAATGTCTCAAGATTCTCATACGCTTTGATGAACGCTGTCTGAACGATATCAGAAGCAACCTGATCATCTTTTACAATCGAAACGGCCACAGAAAACGCTTGCTCTTTTAACGCTGATACAATCTTCCGGTACGCTTCAGTATTGCCATTAAGAACCTGAGTGGCAGATTCATCGAGCATCAGTTTTCGTCTTTTTGATGACTCTTAAATTTTTTCGGGAGCACGTGGCTGGCTATTAAGCCCAGTCCGGCAAATAAAATCAATATTGAGACAATAATACCTTCATCCATTCGATCAAAGAATACTTGTATAATAGATATAGTAATAATTACTCCTAAAGCCCATGTAGTAATAAAAATTCCAATTTTTAACCACGGAAATGTAAACTTACGCGACTCGGGGAGGTCGGTGATTGATGCTCCTTTTTCAATCAAAAGCCGACGCTCCTCAACCTTTGATTTATGTGAAAAGAACCAGGCCATGAAAAGCGCTGCGATGATGGCGAGTATGATTATTATTTGTGAAATTTCTCCCATTTTTCTTACACCTTATTGTGGGTTGCAGTTTTGTTTACTTACCCATTAGATGCCATGAACTTAAAAATGGTTACAAGAAATGTTCAATGATTTTCAGCTTATTGTAAGAATGCTCGTCGGAGAGATCTGTTTGAGAGTAACGGCATAGCCTCCTCGCATGAGTCTTTGTTTGTCACTATCGTGTGTTGTGATCCTCCGGATCTGTTTATTTATGAAACGAATAGTTCATTCATCGAAAATTCCTCAGGAAGGCTCTCTATAAATACTTTAAAATTTGGATTTTGTGAGTATAGCGACTTTCAATTTATACAGAAAAAAGTTGAAGTTCAGTGCTATAATCTCAGTCTTAGCTTCAGAGAAGTCACTTAGAATGCAGATTATGATTTCAATCTTGTTCAAAGAATCAACAGAAAAGGAATCGACACTTCGACAAGCTCAGTGTAGATTCTTTTTCCTAATCTACAACCGATAGGAAAGAGCAAAGGTAAATCCCTGCATGTAGGAATTGATGTAGAGAATGTCTAAGCCTTATAACCCTCTGGAGAATAAATCTCTTGCAGAATGGTGAATTGTAAGAATATCAATTCTTTTTTCATTAACTACTTTGTAAATAATTCTGTAATTACCTTCAAAGATCTCCCGAAAAATTTCATCACCCATTTCAGGAACAATCCTTCCACAATATATCCGGGATTTCAGAACAAGAGTTTTTTTGCGAATTTTTAATATTTCTCTTTTGGCATAAACCTTTGAATCTTTTGAAATATATTCCGCAATATCCTGAAGATCATTCTTAGCCTGTTTCGTCCAGTTTATTTGAACCATCTATTCATTTCTTCATCTAATTCGCTTTCTGACAGAATATCATCATTGTTAGATTGATCGTTGCCTCTTTCAATCTTCTCGATTAAGATCAATTTTTCGATCAATTCATCCAATGAAAACTCCTCGGGAAAGCTTTCTATATGTTTTCTCAATTTTGTCTTAGTGAGCATGGCGCTTACACTTAAAGTTTCGAACGTTGATAATCAGAAGGATAGTTTGGACTCGCAATCTGTCGAGAGAATGCTCATAATGTTGTAAATATTGATAAATAAATCTATGAAATATTAATGAGAATTTAAGAATTTGTCTAAAAATCCCATTCACAACCGATAGGAAAGCGCAAAGGTAAATCCTTGCATATAGGAATTGATGTAGCCATTTCCGCTTCGGTAAGGCGTGAGGGACTGAGTAAAACGAACTTCTGCCGTGATGGGAATGCCCGGGTTGAAGCTGTAGCCAATACCCGCGGTTCCGTTGACCATCAAATCGTTGGCTGTTTCAGGAATATTATACTCATCTACAAAAAGATCTTCGGTCTGTGCGCCATCTTCAGTGTAAAGCACGGTTTCAGTCGTACCGTTTTCAAATCCGATTTTGTATGACAACTCCGCCCCGGCCGTGATGTACGCCCGAAATTCCGGCAGAGGATGATATTTAAAGCGGACAGGCAACAGCAAATGGGTTGAACTGAACTCTTCTTTCATAGTTGTTGTGAAATATCTGCCGGTGGGATCGCCATTTTCATTTGTTTCTATCGTTTCGAGATCTTCAAATGTGTAGCTGAAGAACAGATACTCAAGTCCCGTTAGAAGCGTGACTTTCTCTGAAATCTGATGATTGTAGTGCAGGTGAAATTTGTAGCCGTAATCGTGAGATAGATTTTCGTTTAAAAAATCACCGTATGATTCGTAGTTCATGGTGCTGTAGGTCACAGCCCCGCCGATATCAAATCGGTTCAGAAATGAATCCTGGGCTTGAACTGAAACGATTGATGAAAACAGAAAAGTAAACGTCAGAAGTAAAAGTGTTAACAGTGCTTGTTTTCGCATGATGCAAAAGTGATTTAGATCGGAATGAAGCAGTTTGATCGGGGAATATGAGTGGTGTGTTTGTAGGTTGTTACGTCTGACCAACGGGTTCATTATTTCACGAAAGTAACAGGCTGTGTTGTTATTTCGTATTCAGACATTTCGAGCCCGTCTTGTGTATATGAAATTGTGAATCTGACAGGTTTATCTGATTCGGGCTCTGACTTGAGAATCAAAAAGAGTTCACTTGGAACATAGGGTTCAGATGCCAGAAAATCACCCAAATCCATGCGCTCATAGCCAGAAGAATGATAGAGAACAACCACATCGAACAATGGAGCTAAGTTCTTGTCAGTTCCGTAGCCGGAGGAAATCGTTTGATTGCTGAAAATTTGAATTCCGGTAATTGTTTCTTCTGAATCAGGTGGAAGGAGAGAACATGCATAAGCCGTGGGAATAATCGAAAAGGAAAACTTTGAAGCAGAGAACGATGAATATGTTTCCATTACGGGAAACATGGAAATGCCAAACTCTTCATAACGCACCGTTTCAGATTCCAGAGAGCTGTAATTTATATAAAATTCAGGGCCCTCAGAAAAAGTTATGGTATTGAGATCAGTATAGAAATCAACGGTTTTGAATTTGTCGTCAAAAGGCTCGCATCCATCATTGGAAAGAGAACAGGAAGTGCTGACAATGAATAAAAGGCAGAGTGAAAAAAGGCGTTGCAGCATTGTTTTGAAACGAATAAGATTATGAACAGGAAATTGTTAAATCAAGAAGAAAAGAAAGGAATATCTAACCTGAAATATAATCAAATCCTATGATTCTTTCTGTGCCGCGAAGATCATCGAAATAATTTATGCTCCTATGAAATTCGTTACACATTTCTTCAGCCACTGTTGAAATTCCGGTGTGGTAGGTGGTGAATGTTTGGCGCCCTCAAGTAGTTCTGTTTCCACCTGTGGAATCTGACTTCCCGCACGGACTATGAGATCTTTTCCGGGAAAGGAGACATCATCTTCAGCACCGATATAATTTGCCGGTCATCGTCCCGGGAGGTAATAGGATTTAGGTCTGAGTACCTTCGTTTTATGCTACCGTGTGTTAAATCATTGCGGGAGAATATGTTAACCTATGTTTTTTCAGGTATTTAAAAAGGGTTCTTTTAAATAAAAATACTGCCAACAATAAACACAAATATTGCTTTGATGATCCGTTACCCACAGTATTCCACAAAGAATCGAAAATGTATTCCAATGAGCAAAGCTGCTCAATGTCTAATGATTAAAAAGAAGGTGTTGATTTACAATTCTGTAAACAGCGTAACCGTCATCGATTGATTGTGAAATTCGCAACCGACTTCGTTATTAAACGGTGCGATTTCGCCATAGCTGTAAAATCCTGCTACTACAGGTTTTCCGGGAAGTTGTTCAATTACGCGTTCAACTTCTTCCTCGATGCGTTTTCCAAGAATTAGTTTACGTCCCACGCAGCTGATCAACAGCGCAAGGTCGGCCTGTAAACCGGAAGCATGAAAAGTGCTGCTGTGTGCTGCACGACCGGCTCCTTCAATCAGTCGCTCAAAATTGGCTTTCATCAGACGGGCTTTAGAACCTTCCGGAAGATCACCTGCAAAAATCATGCTTTTCGATTCCTCATCGATGTTGAGAATTGTACGAACAATGGGTTCAGATTGTCCGGGAATTTTTATGGAGAGTGGGAAGAGGAGAGCAGAGGCGGGAAGACCTTCAGCCGCATCGCCAAGATAGAGCTTGTACAAATCAAGAGCGGATTTTCCATCGAGCTCGTAAAGAATATTTTCCTTCGATTTGGTGACCATTCGTTCAGGTCCGAATACATCCCACCCGCCATATGAGTCACTTTCAATTCTGATATGATCACCATAAAAACCAACGGCTACTATTACACCTGATTCGGGTAGTTGGTTATAACCCACAACAGTTTTTTCAAACCGATCGGCATCTCCGGCCAATCCGCCTGAGACCCGGATATCTCCGCCTAAATGTTTATTAAGCGCTCTTGTTAGTTGTGAACCATTTACCGTTTGTCCGTCTGAAAAAATCAGGACATGCCGGAGATCACTGCTATTCAGTTCGTTGGCGAGTTTAACGCCAGCCTGATAGGAATTCGCGGGATCATCAACGTTGGTTTGGGCGATCTTTATAGGAGTATGGTCAAATGACATGGCAACCGAGCAGATGCTGTCATCAAATACGTGATTATCAAAAATCTCTCCGGAAGTTGAGCAAAAAATGTGATGCGCACCGGGATAGTACGATTGTAAAAAAGCGGGTGAACGCTCATCTTCTATGAGGTTTCTGGCTCCAAAGGTTAGTACAAGATCGGCATCAAATGGGTCGTGCGATTTTTTGGTGTCCGATTCAGGAATTCCATCCCAATACTGTTGCTCAATCTTCATAAACTCGCTCCAGCTCGTCTTCGAGGTCCATGAAATACGTAAAACGTTGTTTTCGGGCCATTTGCAAAAGTTCGTTTAGATTTGAGATGTGTGATTGGTCGAGATTAGTATGACAATAATCTATAAGTGCGTCAAAATCCTGTATCTGCACGTGATAACGTATTTTGTCGGCAGTACCATTGGGTAAAGTCTGAATAGCATCTGCCATATCAGAAAGATTGGAGGGAGTATTATCTGAAGTACGATATTCAGAAAGTTCAACGGTTTCATATGAAAATGACAGACCCGTTACATCCTCGATTTCATGAAACAACCAATGCTCTTTAAATGGTTTGTACACTACGCCGTCAAAGATATTCATGCGTTCATCATCTTCATCATGAAGTCCTGCATTACGTGCTGTGATGGCAATAATTGGAATATTTCGGCTGCTCATTTCATGGCGAATTATCTCGGTGGTTTCAAATCCATCGAGTTTAGGCATCATAATGTCCATTAGAATTAGATCGGGATGAATCTGTCGAGCTAATTCGATGGCAAGGGTTCCGTTATTTGCTTCATAACAGGTAAACCCGGCAGATTCGAGTAATATTTTAACGACAGAACGATTGCTGTCAATGTCATCCACTATTAGTACCGAGCATTCCTTGTCGTCTTTTAATGTTCGGTAGAGGTGACGGTTGTCATCTTCTCCGATAAGTTGGTGTCCGGGTTTTATGAGAGGAATGGAAAACCAGAAACGTGTACCTTCGCCCGGAGTGGATTCGACCTTGAGCTGCCCGTCCATAATGGAAGCTAATTTTCCGGCAATCGATAACCCAAGTCCCGTTCCTTCGTTAAAAATGCCTTTTACCTGCGTGAACGGATCGAAGATATCTTTGAGCTGTTCGGGTGGAATACCGCGGCCTGTGTCGGTGACAGTAAAGGTGAGCGTTTGAATAGTATTCGCGGTTTTTTCTTGTTCATCTGAACCTTTTATACAAATGCTGATACGCCCTTTATTAGTAAATTTAACTGCGTTGCTAACCAGATTGATTAATATTTGTTGAATGCGACGCTGGTCACCTATGTAGGCCTTTTGAAGCTGTTTGTCGATATACGTGTCGAAGGTGAGATTTTTCTCAGCGCATTTTAATTTAAACATCACGCTGAGATCGTTTGTGATATCGCAGAGATTGAAATGTTCGCGCAGCAGGTCAATATTGCCCGATTCAGTTTTTGAAAGATCGAGTACATCGTTGATCATCGCGAGCAGGTGATTACCGCTCCGGTACATCGTTTCAACATATTCTCTCTTTTTCGCCGGAATTTCTGTGTCTTTCTGGAGGATTTGCGCGTAGCCGATGATAGCGTTAAGGGGAGTGCGCAGTTCATGACTCATATTGGAGAGAAAAACAGATTTTGAGCGATTGGCTTCTTCCGCAGTTTCTCTTGCTTTCTGCATTGTTTGTTCATATTCCCTGCGTTCAGTAATATCTTCAGTTAACGCCATTATAAATTTTATATTACCCATATTATCCCGAATGGGAACTTTTCGAGTGGATAAATAGCGTCTGCCCAGCCGGGGATGATTGAAGTGAAACTCTTCATCCTGCAATAACTCACCTGATTCAATTGTGGCATTATCCTGTTGCACAATTTGTTCATTCATTGCTTCAGGAAAGATTTCGGAACCGTTTTTGCCAACCATCTCTTCTCGTTTCAACCCATAGAATTGGCAAGCCTCATCATTCACCCTGATAAACTGTCGCGAGTCAGCTTCTTTGATAAATAACATGATTGGTAAGGTGTCGATAATAGTATCGAGGCTTCGGTTTGTCTCCTCTAATTCACTTATTTTTTCCGATAGTTTTTGCTGAGCATGAACCCGGTCAGTAATATCCACCGATGTGCCAAACAGAGCAACAGGGTTATTGTCTTCATCTTTCTCCATAGATAAATGAGATTCAAACCATCGAATATTACCATCAGCCCGAATTATGCGATGCTCAAAACTTGATTCACCGGCTTCACGGGCACGTTCGATTTTAAGTTTAAAAAGCTCATCAGAATTGCCATACAGAGAAGAAAAAGCGTTTTCGAGTGAAGGAACTCCGAGTTTTGGATCTCGCCCCATCATACTGAATATCTGTAATGACCATTTCAGCTCTCCGGTTTGATAATTGTAGTTCCAGTTACCGAATTGAGCCATGCGCTGAGCTTCGTTCATCTGTTGCTCTTTGGTTCGCAGCAAGGCCTCGTTTCGCTTTAATTCACTTACAAGTGAGTGAAGAAAATCAGCAAGGTCGGCGATGTCATCACTTCCATAATCCTCAAGATCTTTTTGATGAAGCTGTTCGCCACGGATGGAGTTTATAGTATTTTTAATACGATCCAGAATCTGTTGCTGATGCCGGCTTTGTGCCCGCAGAGTTTCATTGGCCTCGGTAAGCTCCATTGAGCTGATCTCCATGGCACGCTCGAGAAGCTTTCTATCATCTTCATAAAATTCGTACGTTTCATCAATGGAATTGAGAAATTGACGCATCTTCTCATCAGGTGCAAAATCCTGACCCAGAATCGTACGGATCTGTCGTTGAAGAAGCTTATTCATAATGGTGTTCCTTGTAAACGCCCATGATATACTAACCCCGTGCTTAAGCGGAACTCTAAATGTTGTTTCTTCAAATAAAGCAACATTCCTCAACTATCTGCAACATAGTTAAAAAATATTAACATATGCCCGAACCAACGTAACGGGAAATGGAATGAGGGCAAGGAAAAACTTCAACTTAAAAGACACCAAAATACCCCGTACATTTTTACCTGTTGTATTGAAAAGGGCGGTATCAGAATCGACTGAAAAGAGGAGATGGAACATTGCAAAATCAACGCTGAATATTACGGAGAGCAAATACAATCGCTATGATGAAAGCCAGTGCACCGACTGAGAGCAATACTAAGCCAGAACCATCAGGTAATGGCAGACCGCGAAACATACTAAAGAAAAGTAATCCCGCAAGTGTTCCGGTGATGTAAACGGAACGCTCATACCAATTTTCAAGAGTTTGACCGGGTAACTTCACTTCTGATGATGCTTTCTGAAAGCTTTTGTACCGTGATTCGCTGTTAAAAATAATGCTGCGGAAACGATTATAATCCCATACTACAAGCCAGACAGATGCTAATAACATCGAAAAAGTAATTACAGGCGTGAAATTGAAATCGTAGGAGATGGTGATGATGAAGATATTTATCAGAATTCCTAAGAATGTTATTGCTCCTAATGCAGAGGTAGCGGGTATAAGTACCAGAATTCCGGCTAAGACCTGTGTTATTCCTAAAAATCTCCAGTAGGGTCCTGATTGATACATGGCTTCGAAAAAAGCACCGATAGGCGTTTCTAAATTCATGGTCGTAAACCTGTATCCCAGTAATTTAACCATGCCCGTCGGGATAAAACCGATCGCCAAAAGACTTCGAATTCCAAGTGTGAAACGATACAAAAGTGGCTTCTGACGTATCCATAGCTGCGTTTCCTGTAGAAAATAATCGACCTTATCCATACCCGGGTGTTTTTATGTGAAGGATTAATTTAAACTACGGGTGATTTAGTAAGTGGTTTCAAGAGTATAAATATGATGTTCCTATGAACACTTTGTGTATGCGATTACCTCAGATGCAGGAGGATAAATGAAGCATTTAATGACCAGATAAATGAAGTCAGATCTATTCATTAGCTGATTAAATTATCAGAACTTCCGGCTTTTTGTCATGAAACGAATCTACCGTTAAGTGGCTTTTCTGAATGGCACTACTTTTGTCAACATCGCTTATGGAGGAAAAAGAAAAACTCAACAGGGGACTTGTAAGTCTAAAAGACACACTACTTCAGATATTTGTTCTGAGTAAACCTTATCGAACGCGATTCTATACGGCAACCGCGTTTGTCCTGATCGCTTCCGGCATCTGGCTCACGGTTCCATTGGGACTCAGGGAATTGCTCGATGCTGTTTTTGAAAAGGGCGATGCAGGTTTGCTCAATCTTCTTGCTCTGGGATTGATGGGTTTGTTTGTTCTTCAGTCTGCGTTCTCATTTACAGGAAATTATCATCTTGAATGGGTGGGCGAACGCGTTGTGACCGATCTGAGAAAGAAGGTTTACAGCCATCTCCACAAGCTTGGATTTCACTTCTTCGCAGAACGCAGACTTGGTGAAATTACCTCTCGTCTGACCAACGATGTCGGCTCCATCCGAACAGCTCTGACAGATTCACTTCCTCAGTTATTTACCATCACGTTTTCAATGATTGGTTCAGTCTCTCTGATGGTTGTGCTAAACTGGCGTTTGAGCGCCGTTATATTCGCCACAGTTCCGTTTATAACCATCGCCACGCGCTACTTCGGACAGAAAATCAGAAAGCTCTCAAAAGGAATTCAGGACGAGCTGGCCGATTCAACCGCCGTAGCTGAAGATGCATTAGGAGCCATCAGGTTGGTAAAAGCATTTGTGAGGGAAAACTTTGAGATTAACCGGTATGGTCAGGCGATTGAAAAGCTGTTTTTAACCGTCAGGAAAAAAGTGGTACTGACACAGTTATTCTGGTCGGGCGTCGGGATTCTGTTTATGGGCACACTGGTCATTATTTTCTGGTACGGGGGACAGGAAGTGCTTGAAGGCAGACTGACTGCGGGCGATCTGGTGGCTTTTATTATCTACGCGTTGAATATTTCAAGATCGGTAAGTCAGACTTCCCGACTCTATACAGCCGTGAACACAGCCGCGGGAGCATCGGAACGCATCTTTGAGCTACTCGATGAGGTGCCGGAAATACAGGATCATCCTGATGCGAAGAAATTACACGATGTAAAAGGGGAGATCACCGTAAACAATCTTACGTTTTCGTACGATAAAGACCGCACCATTCTCGATGATATCAGTTTCAAAGCTGTAGCCGGGAAAACAGTGGCGCTGGTTGGGCCGAGCGGGGCTGGAAAAACAACGCTTCTGAATCTTATTCCGCGTTTCTACGATCCCCAAAATGGTGAAATTTGTGTGGACGGAATGGATATCAAAACTGTTCAGGTAAAATCATTGAGAGAGCATATTTCTATTGTTCCACAGGAAGTTCATCTATTCAGCACGAGCATTAAAGATAATATTCGATACGGAAGATTGGATGCGACGGACGAGGAAATAATGCAGGCTGCAAAAGACGCCAACGCTTACGATTTTATCATGAATACAGATAAAGGCTTTGACGCGATGATCGGCGAAAAAGGAGTGAAACTAAGTGGTGGTCAGCGTCAGCGTTTAGCCATAGCGCGAGCTATTCTTAAAAATCCGCGTATTCTTCTGCTTGATGAAGCCACGTCATCTCTCGATTCAGAATCAGAAGCACAGGTTCAGGAGGCACTTTACAGACTCATGAAAAACAGAACTACATTTGTAATCGCCCACCGCCTATCAACCGTTCAACACGCTGATACCATTTTGGTGATGGACAATGGGGAAATAGTGGAACAAGGTACTCATCAGGAATTGATCTTACATGAGGGATTGTACAATCGCCTTTATGAACTTCAGTTTCGGGATTTGGATAGCAGTAATCTGAGTTCGTTTAAAGGTTAAAAGGCAGAAACTCTTTTGAAGCACTCTCATATTCGTACCAAAAACTAAAAGTTCTTTAAACCGTATTCCGAACGATGTTTAACTCGGATTATTCACCCAAGCCTGTCCCAATCAATCGTGGAAATTTCGTCATGTATAAGGCGAAGAGAAAAATGCGATGGAGCAGTACTTTTGCACCCTGAGTAAGCTTTCTATCTTTTAAACGAAAGGAAATGGATGCATCACAACTTACAAACCAGTCCCATTCGGGACGGTCGTCCCGCTGGGACTTTTTCATGTGCGAAATTTTGAGATCAAAATCGCTTGTCATCAGGGCAACAGGTCAATTCTTTTTTTGCAGGTATTTAAGAACTATATGCAACAAGCTCCTTAATACAATAATGAACAGATTGCGACAAATGAATATTAGGTATACAATAGGTTTGCGGCAGAATCGTCATTCCGGTCTTGTGCCGGAAGGTGCCCTGCTCATAAACTCTGCTAATGCATGCTAATCTCGCACACTCCACATTTTTGTGAATGTACTACGATGTTACCCAACACGACCGTCCTATTATCATGCCAAAGCCATATTCTCGGGGTTAGAAAACCAAAAACCTTGCGTGAGGAGGCTGCGAAATCACTTAAAAAAACAGACTAATCGACGAGCATCGGCTCAGAAAAAAGATCGAGATGGATTAAAAGCCAAACTTAGCCAAGCCGATAAAAACTACCCTTACTTAACCAAGTTCCGACTTCCGAAGTCACTTCGAAATGAATAAAACGTAAAAATTAGTGCATAAACGCTGTTTACGGCGACTTCTGAAGTCTTCTGCTGTCAAACCAAAGCTATACTGTCGCAAACCTTTCAGGTTTAGAAACTAAGAGTACCATAAAACCAGACAGCTTTATAGCGACAAATGAATATTGACATGACACTAGATTAACAAAAAGATCAGGATTGGATTTAAAAGCTAATGATAACAGAATTTACCGTATAGCTTAATCAATTTTCTGTATTCAGGGGGATGATCCAAATGTTGTTATCCATATCAACCGTACCGCCTATCTGTTCTTCAATAACCCTGTCTGTCACTTTCAATCCCTTCTCAGCCATCTCTTCAAAGGTGTCAATCCCATTATCGGGGAAATTTTGTCTGGTTCGGTGGATATTAAACTCGTTGGAGAATTTTCTGTCAAATGCTTGCTCTACTCCCTTTTTTCCAATCATAAAGCCAAGTAGTCCACCCCATGTCGCGGTTGGATTATCGGAGTCCCAACCGGTGAGTGCTCCAATTTTTATCGTTTGCTTCAAATCTCCTTCTCCATAAAAAAGACTCACGAGGCTCGCGGCATAGTTAATTCCTGCCGCAAAGCAGCCATTGCAGTACAGATCTTTCGAGGTTATTGAATATCCGTCTTTCTGGTTGACCTGATATCGGTAGTAAATTGAATCTCTGGTTTGCTCCCATGGAATTCCTGACTGATATAATTTGTAAGTATAATCAAACATCTTGGCGGGATATGAGCTATTCGGCAGAATATCCCGTGCCTGATTGGCCATCCAGTGAATTCGCTCAGTCATAGATTCGTTTGTATTGAGAGAGGCGAGGGAGTACATCGTTACATAAAATCTGGAAATATCTTCGGCTTCCTTCCTGGCAATAGTTTGAATGGGCAGATGGGCAATTTTAGTGGCAATGTCGGGTCGGGCCGGTGCGAAGAGGCCAAATATCTCAGTGGTTAACTGAGCATCGATCATCTCAAAATGTTCGTTCATTTCAGGATTTCCCGTTTCGGGAGGAAGTAAGCCATCCTTCATTAAGTCAAATGCTTTTTGGTTGGATACCCAAAGGTAATTTTCCTCATCAGGTTTTATATGTATCAGCCACCCATCACGAATCTGCTCAGGAGTAAGTATTGTAGTCTTGTGGGTATAAAGAAGGTGCTGATACATGTACTCAATATCGGTGTCATCATCTGCGCCCCAAACCTCATTGGTATCTGAGAATACAAAATCAATGGTTGGGGATAGGTCACTTGGAACACCTTCTCCCCAAATACTCGGCTGATCAGGTTTGCCCCAATTTTCTCTTGTGTAGAACTCACCGGTTTTTATATCTCCGATGTTGCCGATTTTATCCATCTCAGTCACTAATCCGGTCCAGTTGGCGATACACTGTCCGAGCCAGAAACCATAAAGTTGGTTTTTGTAGGCGGCGCGTGAGATCGTTACAGTCGAATCTGTTTTCTCTATAGTAGCATTGTGATATTCTTTCTTATTTGTTGTATCACGGGCGCAGGAGGTCAATATTATCAGGGAAAATGTAAGTACGATATAGAGTTTCATAAGCGGGAACAGAGATGTGTGTGACGGCTACTATTGTTTTTCACTGGAATTGTCGGATTCAGATGCTGCTCTATCTGCTGTAAGGCTGATAACCGCGGTTACCGGATAATGGTCGGAGGGATAGCGGCCGTCCCGGTTTGTTTTTACGATGTCTGCATCAGATACAATGGTCTCGGGAGTAACAAATATATAATCGATTTTTGGTCCGTTTTCTGCGCCGGTAAAGCTATTAAACGTTCCGGCGACTGTTTCATCGGGATGTACCACTCTCCACGAATCAATAAGTGGAATGGGAGTGTGTCGGGACAGTTTTTCGTTTCCCTTTAAATATTTAATGGCAGAATTACTTTCTGAAGCATTTAAATCTCCCATAAGCATAAACGGATTGGAGTGAGTTCGTTCTGAGATAGTTCTCATAATCAATTCAGCTCCCTTTTCTCGTGCTTGCTGAGATTCGTGGTCGAGGTGGGTATTGTATATGTAAAACGCCTTATTTGATTCTTTATCGATGAATCGTGCCCATGTGCAGATGCGAAGATATTGATTTCCCCAATGGGTCGATGGTTCAGCGGGAGTCTCTGATAGCCAAAATGTACCTGACGAATCAACATCAAACCGACTTTTCAGATACAGAATTGCTGAATACTCACCTTCGCTTCCTCCATCGCGTGAGATTCCAACTTCGCTATATTCAGGCAGGCGATTATGAATGTGATCCAACTGAAAACGCATGGCCTCCTGAACTCCCAATACGTCGGGTGCGTTTTGGCTAATCACATCGGTGACCAAGTCTTTTCTAAGTTCCCAGCGGTTCTCTCCATCATTAGCGAAGCCGTATCGAATATTAAAAGTCATGGCTTTAAGTTCAATAGAACGGGTCTTCTCTGAATGGTATTCGCTGCACCCTGTTACGAACAATGTTATTAGTATGATTACCCAACAGCTGTGTTTCTTCATATAAGTGTATTAGGTGTGGGTTTTAACAAAATGATTTCTGGTTGTCTGTTTTCCAGGTACAGTGATAAAATTTCGGCATCAGAAGGTCTATTGTGTCGAGGGCGGGTAAATACTCATTCTCTCCGTGCGATGGAAGGTAATGATATTCCACGCTGCCTGAGGTGCGCGAATAGTTGCTTCAAAAAACACCTCTTTAGTGTCATAATCTATCTCAATCACTTTGCCATAGTTGCCATTATTCTTAATGGCTCCGGGGGAGAAGAAAACGTGATTTTCTTCCGGATAGTAATCGATATCGGAAACAATTTTGGAATAGGTTTCTTCTCCACGTTCTTTTCCATATTCCCACACCTGCCTGATGGTCATATTGGTTTCATCAATTTCAAACTCAACTGCCCGGCTATAAGGGCCGAAGTTTACATAGTTTCTGTTATCGCCGTTATCAAAAAGCATGATATTACCATTAGGTAACAACTGTGGAGCGTGCTGATACCAGTTCCACTCAAAATCAGGATGGTTTTCTGTTCCGTCCAAAACAGCTTCATTTGTGATCGGTTGATCATTGGCATCGAGAGGCTGCAGGAGAAATTGATTCAAATCTTTACCATCTCCTGAAATCCCCCAATCCCTGTGAGGTGCCATTATCCAGATTACTTCATTATCAGCATTAAACTTTACGACACCTTGTGTTCTTCCGGAAACAATAATACTGTTATCGTTTTTGTCATGAACAAGCGCATTCCCATGAAACCAGTCGACATCCTGATTATTAGCCGGCCATGCTCGTCTGTCGTATTCAAGAGATTCTTTAAAATCCCACGAATTGAGGAGAAGTCCATTATCACGATCTATTTCAACTACATAATCTTCAATAGTTGATTCAGAAAACTTGTTTGCCGTTAGAATAAAGTTCCCATTATCCTTCTCGAGAACCTGATGATGAAAACCATAGCCAAAGACTCCAACATCCCAGTAGTTTATGATGTTGCCCAACATATCCACTTCGTAGATCTTTTGAGAACTTCCATCTCCAAAGTATAGATTTCCGTTCGCGAGTCTTTCCGCCCCGTCATCGAAAAAGAGACTCTTTAGAACAGGATGTTGAGAGAAGTCCAGGTGCCAACGAATGTCGCCATTACTATCAAACATGAATGCGCGTTGAGGATTTGTGGAACCTCCAACACTATGTCCAAAATAGCTCACTAATGTCCATCCGGGCACCATTGCAGACGTATTGGCTACATCAATCTCAACATCGGGAAGATCTGTTGTGAGTGGTTCGGTCTCTATGGTGTACCATTTTGTTCCAATGACTTCACCATCTTCTCTTGTAAACGTAAGCCCAACCGTGTTGGAATAATCAGCATATAGTCCTAAAACCATAACGTTATGAGAAGTATTTACTTCGTCGAAAGCATGGGTTAGAGTACCCGGATCATTAATCCCAAGCACTTCTATGTCAATTTTAACGGGGATCTCTGTACTCAGATCAATAGTTGCAGTTAGTGGCGAATAGCCTGAGGGATTTAAGGCTACAGAATCTGACAGTATAAGTTCAGCGATATTAATGGGCTCATTGTCAGGACCTGTACTATTACTTTTACATTGCAAAAGTAGTAATGTTAAGATGAGCAGAAGGAGGACTGCTTTGATTTTATTCATAGTGTGAAAATTCCATTTTGAGACTAAATTGTCCGGTTTTTAAAAGTATGGAAAAAAACACTATCAGGTAGCAATTTCTAAGATGAATCAGAAATCGATTTCACAGTGTAAACACTGCTGACAGTGGTTAAAACCTTCATCGATTTATGCAATTTTTTGCAGGCTGGATTCTATCAGAATTAGACAGAATTGTCCCGCAAAAAGCATGTTGTGCTTAACTTTTCCATATCAAGTCCCTGTGCGGTGTGGAACTGTTAACAGTGGTCCCGAAGAGCAGAATCTCTGTTATCACCCTGTCTGACAAAATCAGACTTTACCGTTTGACTCAGTTCTTTCCCAGGCTTCTGTAAAATTTCTGTAGCTCAAAAAAAGCGTCTTTTTTCTGGCCGTTCTCAGAAATGAGTCCTTTGCGGTTCCAAAAATCCTGTAACACCGGATGTGATCGGCGAGGGGAGCGGAAGTCAACGAGTATCCACGGGCTCATTCCTTTGAAAAAAGGAATCTCTCTGAGCATCTCTACTTGATTTCGGTACACCAGCGACTGATACTCTTCTGTCCAACGCGCTTTCTCGGTTCCGTGATGACCCTGAAGTGCGCCGGCTCCGAACTCGCTTATGACCAATGGTTTGTTAGAAGTGGTCTTCCAGGTAATTTTATCCGTATTGTGAATATTGCCTCCGTACCAGCCAATATATTCGTTTGCGCCAATTACGTCGAGATATTCGATGAGGGGATCATCGAGCATAACCACATTTTCTTCAGGATAACTCAGCTCTGTTGCGGCGGTAATGAGGCGTTGAGAATCGAGCGCACGCGCGTGGCTGATTAATCCGGCGAGGAATTTCATTCTTTCTGGTGAGCGGGGAGTTTCGTTGGCTACCGACCAGAGAATAATTCCGGCCCGGTTTTTATCGCGATTGATCATTTCTCCAAGTTGTTGTTCGGCCAAATTATAGGTGTACTCATTTTCCCAGTCAATAGTCCAGTACACGGGGACTTCGGTCCACATCATAAATCCCATCTTTTCAGCCATTCGAACCATGTGTTCATTATGGGGATAGTGGGCGAGTCGAACAAAATTACATCCCAGTTCTTTTGCCCAATTCAACAGAGTTTTGACCTGTTCAGGATTGTGGGCTCTGCCGCCTCCAAAAGGTGCTTCTTCATGTATAGAAATACCGCGAAGGAAGACAGGTTTACCATTTAAAAGAATCTCATCGCCTTGTGTTTCAATAGTTCTGAATCCGATCTGATCGATGATGGTATCTTCTCCGGCACTCAAGGTGACGTCATATAATTTGGGGTTTTCAGGCGACCAGTGAGAGAGCTCCGAAACAGAAATAGCGGCTGATCCCACCTTGCCTTTTATGTCAATGGTCTCTTCAATACCAAGTTCTTCTATCTTTAGCAAAACATGATCAGGTCCTTCGTTCGATAGTTCAATTCGTGCGGAGATTTCGTTCAGATTATCATCAGTGAGCTGAATATGATAATCGGATATAAAGGTTTCTGGTGTTTCCAGAATCATGACATCGCGGGTGATTCCTCCATAATTCCACCAGTCCATATTTACGGTGGGGACTTCAGAGAGTCCGCGTTTGTTATCGACCATGACTACCAGCGAGTGGTTTTTGCCTGCCTCAAGCTGATCAGTAATTTCAAAGTGAAAAGGCGTGAATCCTCCAATGTGTTCTCCAAGTTTCTTTCCGTCCAGATAAATGCGGGCGTGGTAATTCACGGCTCCAAATCGCAGAAAATAACGTTTGCCTTCTTCGGGAATCTGTTCAAAAAGAGTCCGGTACCAAAGCGTGCCCTCGTAAAAGAAAAGCTTGTCGTTTTGGCTATTCCAGTCACCGGGGACATCCAGCGCATCAGATTTTTTAAAAGAATACTCAATTAAATCCATCGAATTCTGAGGTTCAGCATCCGCGAAATAACCGTTTTCCAGAGGCTGCATCCGATAGCTGTAATAGCCGTTTTGATAAGGATCAACAATGTATTTCCACTCGCCATTGAGCAGAAAATGCTGACGGTTTGCAGGGTTCTGAATAGTGGTTTGAGCAAAAGCGCCAACGGGCAGTAATAGCAGCAGGAAGAAGAAAAAATGATTTAACATAACAGCAGGTTTATGAGATGTAGGTGAAGCGCCATCAAAAAAAAGCAGCAGGCAACCGAATTTAAATTAAAAAGTATTAATTATTGGAGTAAGAATGAAGTTTTGTGGAATCAAACATACACTCGCACTGGCTGAGCAGGTAAGAGGTTTTCTGGTTAAGTGAGAACCATATTCACAGGGATTGTTTAGTCACTCAAACTTGACCACCATGCTGTAAAATCATTAATCAGATATTGTCAGATATATTTATTGAAGAGTTAGGATTAAGGTATGTTCTAACAAAAAAAGTAATTGCATGAAAAAATGTTACGTTATGAATCTAAATGGGTTAACATGCTTTGTTAGCTATGAGCATAAAACAACTACCGGGAATGCCCAAGCGAAATTTATGGATAGCCGGAGTCATTATTTTATGTATTCTGATCGGAATATTTCTGACTGGATTGTAGAGTATCTCTGGCTGAACAGCCTTGAATACGAACAGGTTTTCTGGACCATCAAAAAGACGCAGTTTTTGCTGATGGGATTATCATTTGTGTTGGGGATGGCGTATCTGATCCCAAATGCCGCAATGCTGGCCAATCGATTAATGAAGCTCAATGTTAGCAAAAGTCCGCTTGCCAGGCTGAATCTTGATAAGCTCACCCCGAAATCGTTCAAATGCTTCTTCTAAACGGCCGGTACCGTGTTGAGCTCTTTCTTTGTTTTTGTGTTTTTCATGCG
>Ga0306910_1000378_pt1 | contig 22698 bp, 23 predicted proteins | sample AntRauMFilla2698_FD_190438 | JGI IMG/M metagenome (GOLD analysis project Ga0306910, IMG submission 190438) | Saline lake microbial communities from Rauer Islands, Antarctica - Metagenome Filla 2 #698 (v2) (version 2) | ecosystem: Environmental > Aquatic > Non-marine Saline and Alkaline > Saline ... | reverse complement strand
CGGAGGAAGGACCTCCGGAGGAAGGACCTCCGGAGAAGCACGTAGTCTTGAAGACGAGTCAGGTTTTATCTTTTAGAAGTACAATCAAAAGACGAAGAAGGGGATCTTGTGCAATATAACTATATGCGAGTAGGGACATACGCAGAAGGGTTTGCTGCTGAAACTACCATTGATGTAGTTTTTCACATGGGTGACATACCATGTGGTGGTCATGCAGTTCGAAAATATAGAGACGGACAGTGGATTAATATAGAAGATTAGTTTGTAATAAAAGTTCTAACATCATCCCATACAGCTAGCTCGTAAAAAAAGTCTCCACAAGGAGGCTTTTTCTGTCTACGAGCTGCCCGACAATCAACAGTCCGGGTGAGAAAGTGCGGGGCACTTTTGCAAGAGGTTGCAGCTCGTAAGAGCGAAACCTGTACCGCTTCTGTAAGAAGACTGTTGCGTGGGCTTAGAAAAGCTTTGGCTAAGTGATGTGCAGTAAATTAGTTTCTATGCGTTGAGAAAAGTACGATATACTGTCTACATATGGGATTATTTGGACCAACACCGCCAAAGCGCATTACTGAATCAGAATTTAAATTACTGATGAGCAACCTCTACGGTTCGCTTGATGAGAAAGAGCGCATAGAAATTGAGAAACTGTTTCGAGGAGATATGAACGAAGCGGGAATTGATGAAGGGATTTCACAACCAGAATTTGACGCTGCTATCAACTGGTTGCAGGGAAACATGAATAAACACGTGCTGGAGGCATCAGATATTGCGCAGCTAGAAGCATCTGCCAAGCGATACTTTTAAAGAATACTTTTTAGACCTAAAAAAGTTAAAAGACTGCTAATCAGTTGGTTGTATCCGCTACGCTACCCAGTTCCTCCATGCTACTATCTGTATAACATGTCACACTGGCTATCAGGAATCGGAATAGGGTTAGTAATCGGAGTTGGTTTCGTGGCGGCAGTGTACGTGGCAACTGCGATGTTTAACGAACCACCTACGTACCACCGGGCTGATGCTACAGCTTTGTCGTTGGAAGCCACTACAACTGAGCAGGTAGCAGAAGAGACCCCTGAACCAACGTGGCCAGCTTTGCTGGATACTGCTGCGTATGATAGTCGTTTGTTGGGATTAATTAACTACGTACCACCACAGTCAATAGCTACTACATCATCCAGCACGCTCGCAACTTCCCGCTGGTCTTTGCCGCAATACAGCAGTAGTACCAACGTTACTATTCCTGGCCAGGCCTGGCCACCTGCCGCTCCGTATCCACACGGAGGAGCAATTCTGCCGTTTGAGCGAATTGTGGCGTACTACGGTAACTTTTACTCCACCAGGATGGGGATCTTGGGAGAGTTTCCGCGCGAGCAAGTGTTGGCACGGTTAGCCAGTACGACAGCAGCGTGGGAGGCTGCAGACCCAGATACGCCAGTACGTCCGGCAATTCACTATATCGCTATGGTTGCACAGGCCGAAGCTGGAAGCGACGGTATGTATCGTAACGTCATGCCAGACGAACATATCGAACGTGCCTATAGTATGACCAAAGAAATAGACGGGATTATGTTTCTCGATTTACAGGTGGGTTTGAGTACGGTTCAGCGCGAGTTGCCACAGTTTCGAGAATACTTCACTCGACCCGAGGTGCATCTGGGGATTGATCCTGAATTCTCAATGAAAACTGGTGATAAGCCGGGGACGGTTATAGGGAGCTTTAATGCGGCGGACATCAACTTCACGATTGAGTGGCTCAGCGAGATTGTGCGTGAGAATCAGCTGCCCCCTAAGGTCTTGATATTACATCGCTTTACTCAGGATATGATTCAGGGCTATCAAGATATTAAACCAACACCCGAAGTGCAGGTGGTCATGCATATGGATGGCTGGGGATCGCGTGAGCTCAAGACCAGTACGTATCGCAGAGTGGTCGAACCGGAGCCGGTCCAGTTTGCCGGTCTGAAGATTTTCTATAAAAATGATCTGAAGCCACCAAGTACCGGTATTTTTACCCCTAGTGAAGCTCTCCAGCTGCATCCAGAGCCCGTATATATACAGTATCAGTAAGTACTGTAGCAGATTCTAGTGTACTGTTTGTAAGACAGTTGGTTGCGCTGCGTCATAGTATAATAAGATATATGAAAAAACCGATAATACTGGTGTTGAGTGTAGTTGTTCTTACGATAGTAGCCTTAGTGACTTGGCAAATCTTTGGGGCTGGTTTTGGAACCTTGATTCCGGCTGAAGAAGCGCAGATAGTGCCAGTTGATGACCCAATGGACGTTACTATGGAGCTGTACGGACCCTGGCTGGCCGGTCTGCAGTCAACCTCTACTGAGTTTAATAGAGCGGAATTGCTCATGGCTGCACCAGTAACAGTAGACTTACGAGACAGATTGCAGCAGCAGACCCAGACTCAATCGGCTCTTGATCCGGTGCTTTGTCAAATTGTAATCCCGGAACGGATCGGAACTAAAAGTGTCTTCACAAATGATTTTGAAGCGCAAGTGATGGTGATTGCTCGAGGAACCAAAGTTCCTGAACAAGCCGTGGTGTCACTTAGCGCAGTCGACGGCAAGTGGATGATTAGTGATATTGCCTGCTCACGTGGTGAGCTTGCTCCAGAACTTGAATTTACGTTTGAACGAGAAGGAAACTTGCTAAGAGAAAGTCTTCAGCCGCCACTAAATAACGAGCAGTGGCACTTAATTTACACCAGAGATGGGATAGCTGGAAATGCAATCCCGGTATCCTTTGACACTAATAGTATCTGTGTACTCGCTGATGGTAGTGAGCAGGTATGTGTCCCAGAGCAACTAACGGAACCGATGGCAGTGCTGTTGCAAGGGTCAATGCAAGAGGCTGGTGTGCTGGTTGAACAGATGCAGGTACAGTAGTGGTCGGTCTTGGCTATGAATTAGTGATGGAAGATTATGAAACACCGTCAGTTCTGGCGGTGTTTCTGGTATACTCGGGCGATGCAAATGACGGAACAACAAACTCAGGCACATAATCAGAAGGTACACACTCAGTCGTTATCGATGACTCGGTTTGGCGACGGTTTGGTTGACCCGAAATTAGTCCTCTCGTGGGTACTTACTAGCGTGGGTGCGGGACCACTCTTTGTAGGGCTATTGGTGCCGGTCCGAGAGGCTGGGTCACTCTTGCCGCAGCTCTTTACCGCTGCCAAGCTGCGACAGTTTGCTGTCCGTAAATGGTGGTGGGTGATCGGGTCTGTGGTGCAGGGGGTGATGGTATTTTCAATGGCGTTGAGCGCGCTATTTCTATCGGGTAATTCTGCCGGCGCAGCGATTGTGGGTTGTTTGACGGTGTTTGCGGTAGCGCGTAGTGCGTGCTCGATTAGCTACAAAGACGTGCTAGGGAAGACGGTTGATAAGTCTCGCCGTGGAGCAGTCTCGGGGGCAGCGTCTTCAATTTCAGCCATTGGAGTCTTGGTGTTTGGACTCCTACTCTTATTCCAGGTGTTTGATCAACAGCTAATCGTCTTTGGAGCGTTATTTTTAGCGACGGTACTATGGATGTTGGCGGCTGTGCGCTTTGCAGCCTTGGCTGAGACGCCAAGCGAAATAGCAGTGACTGCCCGAGACCCGGTGGCGCGGGCGTACTTGGGTTATTTACTCAAGGATTCTGAATTACAAAAATTTATTCTGGTCCGAGCGCTTTTGACTGCTACTGCGGTTGCTCCGCCATTTCTTTTACTGCTCGCACAAGTGGGTGATACTGACCTCCTCGCGCAGCTGGGTGGTCTGGTGGTAGCTTCGTCATTTGCTTCGTTTGTTTCTGGACGGATTTGGGGCGGGTTGTGCGATCGTTCGACACCATTGGTATTGGCGGGTACCGGCTTAATGAGTGTGCTATTTCTGGTGGTAGCGTTGTGGGGAGTAGGTACAGGTCTATATGGAACGTTGTGGTTCTTGCCGGCAGTGCTGTTTGGGCTTATGGTGAGCTACCAGGGGGTACGATTGGCCCGCAATGTGCACTTAGTTAACTTAGCCAATGAAGAAACTCGCGCAGCGTATGCAGCAATTTCTAATACAATTATTGGGGTGGTGTTACTATCGACTGGATTGCTTGGAGTACTGGCTGAAGTGTATACAGTGCAACTCGTGATATGGGTACTGGTTGGCATGAGTCTATTGGGAGGTTTGCTCGGATTTAGTTTACAAAAGCCATAATCTGGTACACTAGACCCATGAAAAAGTTATTATCTGAGATCACTGAAGAGTCATTGGGGTTAGAAGGTGGTGTAGAAAAATTAGGGACAAACTACCGATTAAGAAAAAGCGCTAGAGTCATACTCGTAAATCAAGCTGGCAAAGTTGCGACCCAGTACCTAGAAAACTATACGTACCACAAATTACCAGGTGGGGGTGTTGATCCTGGTGAAACAGTGGAAGCTGCTGCGCTTCGGGAAGTGCGAGAAGAAGTTGGTTGTACGTGTGAAATTATTTCAGAGGTTGGGGTGACTATTGAGTATAGGAACAAGTACGAATTGTTACATATCTCGTATTGCTTTGTGGCTAAAGTGGTAGGTGAAATAGGAATGCCAGCCTTAGAGGCTGGAGAAATTGAGGAGGGTCAGATAACTAAATGGGTAGACCCAGTAGAGCTGTTGGAATTGATGAATACAGATGCGCCCAAGAAGTATGAAGGATATTTTATTTTAAAGCGAGAAAAGAGCTTTTTGAAAGAATATATAAATAGTAAGTAACATAGTATGGAAAATAAACACATCCCAGTAGTACTCGGTACGGCCCGAGTTGAACGTCGATCAGAAGCGGTCGCAAAAGCAGTGGTCGATATCATTACTAACATGGACGGCTACTCCAGCGAGTTGGTTGATGTACGTGATCACGTGAGTGAGGCGGTTACTGTCCCACCGTGGGGCGCCGGTGGAGCCAACGAAAATCCAACGCAGTGGAAAGCAATTGTCGAAAAATCCCACGCTTTGGTCATCGTGACACCAGAATACAACCACGCGATTCCTGGAGAACTCAAATTGCTACTGGACTCATTATGGGATAGTTACGTCGGTAAAGCGGTTGGTTTGGTTGGAGTATCGGCCGGGACTCTCGGCGGAGCGCGAGTGGTTGATCATATTAAACCGATACTAATCGAGCTTAAGTTGCATCCAATCAAAGAGGCGGTGTATGTTTCAAAAGCTGGTGAAGCGATAGCTTCAGACGGAACATTTGCCGACCCAAAAACTACTGAGTATACAGAGAAAATGGTGGAAGAAATATCTAAGCTATCGACTGCGTTGGCAACCATTAAATCATAACTATGACCGCTGTTCACCACCAGATTCAATACCTAGAATTTCTCTCTCCAGATTTTGCTGGTATTAAAGCGTTCTACCAATCGGCTTTTGGGTGGGAGTTTACTGACTGGAGTTCTGGTTATACCGCGTTTGCCGGGCAATACGTTGAGGGTGGCTTTGCGCTGGGGGAACCTGTTGTGGGTAGCATTATGCCAATTATCTATTCAGATAATCTCGAGCAAAGTCTAGCCGCGGTGGTCGCAGCCGGTGGTGTGGTCGTGAAAGATATATTTGATTTTCCGGGCGGCAGGCGATTTGAGTTCACTGACCCTGACGGCAACAAACTAGCTGTCTGGACGACGTAGTGGCATGACCTATCAAAGTTTTGACGGGCATGGAGTGGATGTAGCGGTCAAGCGGGCGGATGATCTTGATCGGACCGTGTTGCAGTATATTGCTGCGTACCCGGGGTGTCGGGTACTTGATTTAGGGTCTGGTGCTGGTGGCCAATCGTTGCGAATGGCCACTGCCGGCGCACATGTCACCGCTGTCGATCAGTTTGATTTTGAGGAGCAGTTTGCGCAGTACGGGCAACCAGCTGACAACTTACGTTTTATTATTGGTGATCTGCAACAGCTACCAGTACTGCTGCCAGAACAAGAGTACGACATTGTCTTGTGTCAGCGCACAATTCACTATTTGTCATATCATGCAGCACTCACATTACTAGAAGAATTATTACTTATCATATATGATAAGTTATATATTTCAGTTACGGGATCTGGTTCGTTGGTGGGTGATACGTACCCGGGTGCTTCACTTCCGATTGCTGAACGGTTTTGTGAATTGACTGCGCTCGGCAAGGACATGTTTTCAATTACTGAGCCGGTATGTCTGTATAACCAGGTTGAATTTATGCAGTTGCTTGAGTCGGCTGGCTGGACGGTTGATGAGTGTTGGGAATCAGCCTTTGGAAATATTAAAGCGGTGTGTTCCAAGTAGAATGTCGTTTGTATAATTGACTACCATGATTAAGACACGTACGCTGCTGGCTATGCAAGATCTGACAAAGCAATACGATGTCGTGGTCGTTGGTGGTGGCCCGGCGGGCATGATGGCTGCAGTGAAAGCGTCAGAAAATGGCGCATCTGTGTTGTTGCTTGAAAAAAACAACGTGCTGGGGAAGAAGCTGTTAATCTCTGGTGGTGGACGGTGCAATGTCACTAATAATAAACCGGTTGTGCGTGAGATGCTTGGTCAGTATAAGGCCGAAGGAAAGTATTTATTCTCGACTTTTATGCAGCACGGAGTGCAAGAAACACTGCAGTGGTTTCTTGATCACGGCGTGCAAACTGCTGAAGAAAATGAAGGGAGGTTGTTTCCGTCAACCAAACAGGCAGAGACGATCCAGCAAGCCCTCGTGCAAGCCTTGACTGAATCGAAGGTGACAGTAGCTTCACAACAGATGGTGACTGCTATTTTAAAAAGAGACGCTGGTTTAGAGGTGTTTCTCAAAGACGCTAGGTCAATCAAAGCAACAGCCTGTATTGTGGCAACCGGTGGAACCACCAGGCCCGAGACCGGATCGACTGGTGAAGGATTACGCTTCCTCGGGGCGCTTGGACACACGATTATTGAAAATAGCTTTGCATTGGTGCCATTGACGCTCAGTTCTACCTGGACCAAGGAACTAAGTGGACTGACTATAACTGATTGCAAGCTGAACTTGTTTGCGGATGATAAAAAACACAGTACTCACCCTGGAAAGGTGCTCTTTACCCACGTTGGACTGACTGGTCCGACAGTATTAAATATGAGTAAGACGGTGGGTGATCTGCTTGAATATGCAAACGTAGTGATCAAACTCGATCTATTCCCAGGTAAGGATCCGGCCGCTGTAGATCAAGTGTTGCGTGATGCGTTTACACTAGACAGTAATAAAAAGATCCGTAACGCACTGGGACAGCTATTACCAGCAGCGTTCGCAAAAGCCGTCTTGCGTGAGTGTGGTATTGACAGTGAGACCAAGTGTAACAGCGTGACGCGAGCAGAGCGTATCAAGCTCGGTCTGTATTTGAAAGCGGTACCGTTGCCGGTGAGTGGATTGCTCGGCCGTGACAAGGCGGTTGTCTCCGCCGGCGGAGTGGCCCTCGATGAGGTGGATTTTAAAACTATGCAATCAAAGGTGGTGCCGGGACTCTATGTGGTGGGTGATATGCTTAATATCAATCGTCCATCTGGAGGCTATAGCTTGCAGCTGTGTTGGAGCACTGGAGCGGTGGCCGGAGCCAGTGCCGCAAAACAAGCGGTTTCAAAATCTTAAGCAAAATAACGACCGGCATTATTCTCCTAACATATCGATTCAAGTCTTGCATATAACAGTGCTACAACGAAAGAGATAAGAAAAGATCTGTGATATTTTTAGCGTCGGCGGGGTTGCAGTGCTTGCAGTAGTTTGTTTACATCCGAGCCCGTTAAAAATTTCACAGATTTTTCGTTCGTGACCCATGAGCGCTCTCCGTGCGTATTAACTTAGGAGCGGTATTAGATTAAACTCACAACTATGGAAAAGAAAATAGTAGTAGCCGGTGGATGTTGCTGGGTGAGTCGACCTGGGAGGTCGACGCAAGGCTCATTGAGAATGTTTATGAGTGAAAGCGAAGTAAACAGTCCAATGAGTGGACAGCGCCTGTAAGGCGAATATATTATATATGGATACTAGACTAAAAAAGATAGTGGTAGCCGGTGGTTGCTTTTGGGGTCTCGAAGACCTCATCCGCAACCTAGATGGTGTTGTCGAAACTGAATCAGGGTACACCGGCGGCGAGAATGACAACCCAACGTACGAGCAGCATCCTGGTCATGCAGAAGCGGTAGAGATTACCTATGATCCCGCAGTTATCGACTACCAACATATCCTAGATTTCTTCTTCCAGATTCATAACCCGACCACGCTCAATCAGCAAGGGAATGATAAGGGTACCGCGTACCGGTCAGCGATTTTTTATGCCACTGGCGAAGAAAAAGCTATTGCGCAAGAAATGATAGATATCGTCAATGAGTCAGAGCGCTGGGCTGATCCGGTGGTAACGACACTCGAGCCACTAGACCGATTTTGGCTGGCGGAAAACTACCATCAAGACTACTTGGTAAAAAATCCGGGTGGGTACACATGTCATGCCATTTATTTTGACAGTTATTTACAGTAGACGTACTAAAATATTCTGTTACTTAGTAAAAAGAGCGGCGCCCGCAGGCGCCGCTCTTTTTATGGGTGACTTACTTCGCTACGAATGTCAGAGCCTCACCTTTGAGGGTTCCTCGACCGGTTCGTCCAATGCGGTGAATGTAGTCTTCGAATGTGCCGGGCAGGTCGTAATTGATTACGTGCGAGACATTATCGACGTGGATTCCGCGAGCCGCAACGTCGGTTGCACAGAGCACTCGCGCGTTACCGCTCTTGAAGGCTGCTAGTGATCGCTGTCGTTGTCCGTGACTCTTGTTGCCATGAATTGATTCAGCTTTGATTCCAGCTTTCGTTAATTCAACCGACAGCTTTTCAACACTGTGCTTCATCGCTCCAAAGATTATCACTCGTTTGAGCTCGTCTTTGGAAAGTAGTGCAAGGAGAGTGTCAAATTTATGTGCATTGTCGCACACGACAACGTCTTGCTTAATACTATCGGTTACGTCTTTCTTTTTTACAGAAATAGTAATCGGGTCGATCATAAAGTCGTTTACTAGACCTTCTGCTTCTTTGGTCATAGTGGCCGAAAAGAAGAGGGTCTGCCGATCTTCTGATACGTCAGCTAGAATCTTTCGCATGTCATGGATGAATCCCATATCAAGCATTCGGTCTGCTTCATCGAGTACGACGTTAGTAATGAATTGCGGTTGGATTGCTCCTCGATCAATCAAGTCCATCACTCGTCCTGGGGTACCGATAATGAAGTGCTGTTTTCGACGTAGGGCGTTGATCTGTGGACGGATGTTGGTTCCGCCGACACAAGTTGTAGCAAATAGCTTGAACGGAGTCTTGAATTTCTGAAATTCAGCTTGTACCTGGAGTGCGAGTTCCCGGGTAGGGGTCAGAATAAGCGTTTGTTCATGCTTGAGTTCCAATGTTTTTTGGATCAGTGGCAGCAAGAAGGCTGCAGTCTTTCCCGTACCAGTAGCTGCTAGACCAATTACGTCCAGGTCTTTCATGATCTCTGGGATCACTTTGTCTTGGATAGGTGATGGGGTAGTAAGCTCCATTGCATTCAGGTTTTTAACAATATCTGGATGAAATCCAAAGTCTGCAAACTTGTGCTGAGGAACGAACACTTCTTCTTCTACCTCTATCGGGTTTTTGTTGATAAATTGTGACGGATCAAAAGTGGGCATTTTTCGTGCACCTCCTCCGCCTCGGCTTCCTCCGCGACCTGCTGGTCGACGTCCACCACCTCCTCCAGAGAATGATCGACGATTATTTGACGGACGAGAACCGCCGCTGCGACCTGCTGGTCGCCGTGTTTGTGTTTGTGGCATCTTAATTTAATTGGCTACAGTGCAGGAAAATAATTCTGTAAGCGGGTCTGTATAGCAGAATGCTCACGACTCCTGTAGCCCCACACGAGAAACAAAAGTAACCAATAAGATAACACGCGGGAGGAAATTGTCAATGACTATTTATAGGTAGCTGTTGGTGGGCAGATTCGTTAGTTGAATGGGCTGTTTTCTCGCAGGCTTGGATGTTCATGGACCACTAACGGCACGCAATCTCCGCCGACGCTCGAAAACAGCCCACCCAACTAACTCTGGATACTAAAACTCAAGCTGGTGATGGAATGAGTTGAAACTGTCTACAGTAATACAACCAAAATTTACTTTTGTAAATAGTATAAAACGTGCTACGATGCGCACTTATGAAACGAGAAATTGGGTATATTTTTGGTAAGCACGCGGTGCGAGAGGTACTCCAAGAGCGACCGGATGTGGTGGTGGAGCTGCACGCTGCAGCTGAATTTGGGGATGAAGTGATTTTAGGAGCCGCTGAATTTCATAAAGTTGCTATCAAGACTCTGAATCTTAAAAACCCTCCCCGAGGCATTTCTTCTAACGCAGCTCACCAAGGAATTGTGGCTGGTATTTATCCTGAAAAGCTCACCGTTCCTTACAAAGAGTTTATCCATAATCTGAACATGACCAACGATACGGGGTTGTTGGTGTTGGGCGAGGTGCAAGATCCCCACAATGTTGGCGCGGTGATCCGTTCAGCCGCGGCCTTTGGGATCAAAGCGGTGTTAATTCCGCCACACAACCAGGCGCCGATTACCGGTACCGTGGTCAAGGTGTCAGCGGGGATGGCATTTCGGATTCCGTTGGTGACGATTCCCAATGTTAATACGGCACTGCGTGATCTAAAAGAGCGAGGTTTTTGGACCTATGGTCTTGAAGGTGATGGGACAACCAGTACCACCAGCGAAACCTATCCGAAGCCATCGGTTTTCGTGCTCGGTAATGAAGGGTCCGGTTTGCGGACGCATACCAAAGAAGTATGTGATGATTTAATTTCGATACCGCTGCATCCTCAGTGCGAATCACTTAATGCCGCCGCGGCAACAGCAATCGTACTAGCGAGCTGGAGCACACACCACGAGGCTGCGCTAAAGCCTTAGCTGGTGTATGATAGTTACAATTATTTTGTAACGGATATTTATGGAAGAAAAAAAGACGTCGGTCGATACGACTGACACAAATGCACAAGTAGATTTAATGGATAAAGAACCAATTGCTGAAGCGATGGAGGCAACTCCAATAGCAGCAGAGAATTCCGCTCCAGCTAAAAATACTCGATCGATGAAGCTGACAATCATTTCAGTACTAGTGGTCGTGGTTGCGCTCGCGGGTGTATTGTACGTATTAGAAAGAGATGGTCAGATCAACTCCAATATTTTCTCAGGCCTTACTGATTCACCAGGAGAGCAGGCGGACTCTGCCACCGTCGCAGTAGTCAATGGCGAAGTTATTACTGAAGCAGAGCTAGCCGTAGCCAGCACCCAGCTCGAACAAGCAGCAGCCCAACAAGGAGCTGACCCAAGCGATCCAGCGGTCCAAGCTAACATCCGAAGTCAAGCCTTAGATCTAGTTATTGGGACTACCTTGCTAACACAAACAGCAGAAACCGAGGGGGTAGTAGTGACCGATCAAGCAGTTGCAGATCAACTAGCGACCATCGAAGCCGATGCTGGCGGCGCAGAAAATTTAGCAGCCCGGATGCAAGAGTTTGGTATCACGATGGATTCACTCGAGGCGGATGTTCGATCAGAACTTATTATCTCAAAGTTGCTTGATACTATCGTTACTGATGAGGATACAGTTATCACCGAAGCAGAAATTGTCACTGCGTATGAAGACGCTGGTGCATCAGGTGCTGATTTACCACCACTTGAAGAAGTACGGACTCAGATCGAGACACAGCTACAACAAGCAAAAGGACAGTCTGTCATCGAAGCGTACGTCGAGCAGCTGCGAGCTAATGCGGATATCGAGATCAACGAGTAATCGTACTCTGCTATACTGCTGCTAATGAATGAAGTGTCAGCAGCAGCCAAAAAAACTATCACCTATAAACCGCACGAGCGGATGGCCGCACTACGAAGTCTGTCTATCCCTGAACAGTGTGCGGTTTTTTTGGAGCTGTCTCCCTATGTGCAGCAAACCATTTTGAACAAGCTGAAAACAATCGAGATTGTTGATCTGCTTGATCACATGGATATGCAACAGGCTGAACACGCACTGGCAAAAATATCTGATGCCAAGCGGCGCGATCGTATCGTGAAGCGACTCAAGGGAGAGGTAAAAGAAAAAATGGAATATTTTTTGCGTTTCCATCCCCAGGCATCACTCGAGATCATCACGTTTAACTACATCTCTCTTGCCGAAACAAAAACTGTTGCGTTTGCCGCTGATATTGTTGATGAACATTATGCCGAAACTGGTAAGTATCCCGAGATACTAATACACCGTGATGGTGAATTAGTGGGGGAGGTTTCGCTTTCAAAAATGGTCCGAGCTCGCAATACGACCACCCTCAAGAAGTTGGCTCAGCCGATTGAGATAATTAGTTATCAGTCCCAAGTCTCAGAAATCATCACGAAACTAACCGACACGGATCAGCGCAAACTGGTGGTGATGGACCACGACACGAGCGTGCTTGGAGTGGTATATGCAAACGCAGCCAGGCAGTTGTTTGGACACCTACCAGGCGAATCGCTGTACGACTTTGCTGGTGTGGACGACAGTGAACGTCCGTTTGATGCCGTATCCAAAAAAGTTAACAGTCGGTACCGATGGCTCATCTTAAATCTCGCCACGACTTTTATCGCTAGTTCGGTGGTGCTGATATACCAAGATACACTTGATGCTCTTACCATTTTGGCGATCTACATGCCAGTCATTGCCGGTATGGGAGGCAACGCAGCGACACAAACGTTTGCTATTATGGTGCGTGGGATTACTTTGGGTACGATTTCTCTCAAAAACGCTGGTCCAGCTATTAGGCGTGAACTGGCGGCCGGGTTTCTTAATGGAATCATCATTGGTGCTATAGTGGCACTCATTTCAGCTGTTTGGAACGGCGAGCCTTTACTGGGGCTGGTGGTGGCAATGGCGTTGATTGGTTCACATGTTATGGGGGCAGTCTCAGGCGCTTTTATTCCGCTGTATATGAAACACATCGGAAAAGATCCAGCTGCCACATCAACTATATTTATCACTACAGTAACTGATGTGTCAGGGTTGTTCTTACTGCTTGGTCTAGCAACCTGGATCATACTCTGACCACACGTCACACGTTATGGTACAGTGGTGACATATGAATATTCAATCCTTCCTGACCTTGTACGCTATCAGTGTTCCAGTATTTTTTGTGATCGATATGATCTGGCTGGGGTTTGTGGCCAGTAGTTTTTATAGAGAACGAATGGGTGATTTACTGCAAATAAATTGGACAGCCTCTATAATTTTTTACCTGATTTTTTTGGTGGGGCTGACTTTGTTTGCGACCTACCCAAATCTAGATAAGGGGTGGCAGATGGTTTTGCTCTATGGTGCCTTGTTTGGATTCTTTACCTATGCAACCTACGATTTGACAAATTTATCAACGCTCAAAGACTGGCCACTTGATTTAGTGATTGTTGATATTATCTGGGGTACGGTGCTGGGTGGCTCGGTGGCGGTTGGTACTTACTTTATCTATAACTGGTTTTAGGGTTGCGTTATGAAAAGTGCCGAACGGATAGTTATTGTAGCGATTATACTTTTGCTTGCAGGTGGAGCGGCTTGGGGATATTACGCTGTTCAAGACAAACGAGCGGATTACAGACAACGGGTCGCCAACGGAGAATTTGAAATACGACCTGACAGTACAACAGACAATGGATCACTAGCAACTACTAGCGACCAGTCCAATTGGCGGTCTATCTATCCTAATACGGTACCCATTATGATTGGGACAGTCACGGTACAAGCTTCAGTTGCTGACACGCTGAGTAGTCGTATCAAAGGTCTTTCTGATACACCATATTTACCTGCCAATGTCGTCAAATTGTTTGCTTTTGGCGTACCTGGGTCGCACTCAATTTGGATGAAAGATATGCGTTACCCGATCGATATTATCTGGGCAGCAGAGGATGGTGCCATCGTCCATATTGAAGAAGCAGTGTCGCCAGACACTTTTCCAATCTCGTTTGCCTCGCCGACACCCGCTTGGTTTGTTATCGAAGCCAATGCTGGTTTTGTAGCAGATAAACAAATTGCAGTAGGTGACTCAGTGACGCTGCCAAGGGCTCAATAGCTTGCATAAATAATTATATATTGCATAATGTACCAGCACGGTGATCGCCTCACATCTGTGGGGAGGAACGTCCGGACACGCCCTAATTTATTAGGAGCAAGGTAGCGGGTAATACCCGTCCATGGCGACATGCGAGGTGCGAGCAGAGACGCTCACAAGCGAAAGCGTGTGAGATGCCTTAAATTTCTTTTAAGGGATAGCTTCTGTGGTAACACAGAAGGTGAAACGGCTAAACCCTTACCCGCGTGCAAGGCCGCGCTTGTAGTCCGTCAACTTCTTATTTTGAAACATAAATAGTAGCTGGCGGGCTATGAGAGAGCCGCATGAGTTTGTTGGTAACAGCAAACCGAGGTAGATGATCATCCGCGAGCAATCGCGACAGAATCCGGCGTAGGTGTCCAAAGTCCCCAAAAGGGGATTTTTTGGTGTGATAGAATAGGTTAATTACAGTTAATATTTGAGTATGTCGCAGACCATTTTTGCACCAAAACTAACACAGTCGGAGGAATCTGACGCGGCTCAAGTTCAACCGTCGCACTCGTCAAGAGACACCACTAGTCAGTGGATACTTTCCATCGCCCACTGGTTGCTCGTCATCTTTGCTGGGCTGCTGCCAGTGTTCTTTCTTCCGGGATTGTGGGGTTCACTCGCATTCCAAAAAGTACTACTGGCAATGGGGGTGGTTGGTGGAATAGTGGTGCTGCTTAGTTTGCTGGCGTTACGTACTCGAAACACTGTGTCTGTAGTGCCAATGTCCCTGGCGCTCTTTTGGGGAGTGGTACTATCGGCTGTACTGTCGGCTTTGTTTTCACCAAACTGGCTGAGTGCGTTTAAAGGGGTAGCGGTAGAAAGTCAAACGGTGACGTTTTTAGTGCTGCTTGCTGGAGTGATGACTGTTTCTCTCATTTTGCAGCGAGCTAAGCAAGCTACCATGCTTTTGTTTTCGGCATTGGCAATTGGTGGTTTGATGCTGTTGCTGTACGCTGTGACGCGGCTCTTGCTGGGCCCAGTCCTGTCTTTTAATAGTTTTAGTGCGGTTACAGTTTCACCGATTGGTAACTTTAATGACCTAGCTGTATTTGCGGGCCTGACTATAGTACTTTCGTTGGTTGGATTGCTGCAGCTTAGAGCTCGGCCTGTACTCAGAGGTTTCTTGGTGGGATTAACAGCTGTAGCATTAATTGCTCTTGCGGCTGTTAACTTTTTCTACATCTGGCTCATTGTTGGATTCTTCTCCTTGCTCGTGCTGCTGTATCTCATTTCCCAAGATACGCTTTTTGCCTCTGTTGCAAAAGACACTGATCAGCCTCAGTCACCTAAGACGGTATCAAAACTTACCATCAGCGTAGCGGCTGCTATTTGTATAGTTAGCGGCGGATTCATAGTAGCTGGTGACTATTTTGGTCAGACAGTCAGCGATGCGCTTGCCGTTGAGTATCTTGAGGTGCGACCTTCCCTAGGAGCGACGGTGAACTTATTGCAAGCGACCTACCAAGAAGATCTATTATTTGGAGCTGGTCCCAATCAGTTTATTTCCAGTTGGCGATCCTTTAAAGATCCTTCAATCAACCAGACCATTTTCTGGAGCACAGATTTCCGGTCTGGTAGTGGGTATATCCCAACCATGTTTGTCAATCTTGGTTTGATTGGTTCGCTCTTTATTGTTGCGTTTCATCTGTGGTATTTGTGGAATGGAGCTCGAATGCTGTTACGTCCAGCTAGTGCCGATCGGTTTTGGTACTTTGCTGGACTGCTATCATTTACCGGTGCTGTCTTTTTGTGGGGAATAAGTTATGTGTATATCCCTGGTTCAACTTTACTATTATTAGCAGCCCTTTTGACAGGAGTCTCGCTGGCAGCAGGTGGGGTGCTGCAACCACAACGAGCTGTGACGATCGCACTCGCCACTAATCAGCAACGCGGCTTTGCACTTATGGCTATCGCTATTGTATTTATTTCGGCAGCGATGGGTACTTGGTTTACGTATGGTAAACAGTACGTAGCCCAGGCGTCGTTTACACAAACGCAAGCGACTGAGTCAGATCTAGAAGTACTTGATCAGGCAGCGCTTGCTTCGTTTATACTCTATCCAGATAGCCAGTTCCTGAGTGTACGAGCGCGACTGGCTCTGCTTGAAATGAATGAAATCCTAGCTATTGAAGAGCCATCTGAGACAGATCAACAGCGTTTCTTGGCGGCTTCTAATCAAGCGGTAACCTTTGCTGAAGCAGCGATAGCACAAGCCAAAACGGAACCGACTCACCACGCGATCCTTGCTGGAGTGTACAACAACCTAGCTGTTGCCGGTGTTTCTGATGCGGTCGAGCGAGTTACTTCTTCGATCGATGCTGCCCAAGCGCTCGATCCACAAAATCCAACCTACGCACTGTTGAGCGCCCGTTTCGCAGCTAATCGCGGTGATACGGAGGCATCCCGAGCTGCGCTTATGCAAGCTTTACAACAAAAGAATAACTTTGCAGAAGCGTTATACCTACTAGCGCAGCTTGATATTGCAGAGGGTAATGTTGAGTCTGCTATTGCTACTACCGAGGCTATTATTCGGCTTGAACCAAACAATCCAACTCGCTATTATCAATTAGGCATCCTTGAATCATCGGCTGGTAATACGGCCGATGCAAAGCGGGCGTACCGCACTGCAATACAACTAGATCCTAATTTTGCTAACGCTCGTTATCTGTTGGCGTTGTTGCAGATTGCCGATGGAGAGACAGAGCAGGCATTAACCGAATTGCAGTTTATCCAAGAGTCCAATACCGACAACGTTCAGCTACAAGAGCTTATTACTGCATTAGAAGCTGGTGAAGTTCCAGCTATTGCCGACAGTGCGGAAGTGTCAGTCAATGAAAATCAACCAGTCGTAGTCGACGATGGTGTGACTTCACCAGTACTACCAGACTCTGATCTACTGACACCCTTAAACACGGTGGGTGACTCACAATCAGATGAGCCTGCCACTGCTACACCAGTTATTGAAGAGCAAGAGCAACCGGTAGAAGGAGAGCCAGTAGAAGAGACTACAGAATAATCGTAGTGTATGGTGAGTCGCGCATTCCATTTCGTTTACAAAGAGATTAAAGGACTGCACCACGCGGCGTATATCTTGGCGATCTTTGCCTTTGGATCACAACTATTGGCTATCGTGCGTGATCGTATGTTGGCACATACCTTTGGGGCAGGTACCGAGCTTGATCTCTACTATGTAGCCTTTCGGATCCCTGATTTGTTGTTTGTACTGTTTGCTTCGGTGCTGTCGGTCTATGTACTTTTGCCGTTTGTGGAGCGAGCAACTATGACCGACGCGAAGCGTTCCGTTCTCTCGCAGGTCTTTACACTTTTCTTGTTGGTATATACCGGACTGGCGGTTGTATTGGCAGCGCTTGCCCCCTGGTATGTGCCGTACGTGTTTCCTGGGTATGCAGCCGAGTCGGCGACCCTTACTACCCTAATTCAGATTCTACTGTTGCAGCCTTTGTTACTAGGTATTTCTAGTATTTGTGGAGTGGTGACTCAAATGCACCATCGATTTGTGTTGTATGCTATCAGTCCACTTTTATACAACGTGGGGATTATTTTTGGACTCGTGGCGCTGTATCCTTTTTTCGGACTTCCTGGGCTAGTTTCTGGGGTGGTGATTGGTGCAGTTGGACACGTATTGGTCCAAGTACCCTATGTGCGAAAAAGCCCCTTTGCGTTTACAGCTACCTTTAACTTCGACTGGGGACAGGTGCGGCAAATGTTATTTGTAGCGTTACCACGCGCCCTGACGTTGTCGCTTAACCAGTTGGTGTTATTACTATTTATCAGTATTGCAACCACACTGACCGTTGGTTCGGTATCGGTATTTCAACTGGCGCTTAACATTCAGTCGGTCCCTTTGGCTATTATTGGTATGAGTTATTCGGTAGCAGCATTTCCAACCCTCTCGCACCTACACGCCGCTCGTAATCAACTTGGCTTTAATACGCAACTAATGACCGCACTGCGACATATTGTGTTTTGGTCGGTGCCGATCATCGGATTGGTGATTGTACTGCGGGCACACGTGGTGCGAGTGTTGCTTGGCAGTGGGGAGTTTGGCTGGAGTGAGACCAGACTCACCGCAGCGGCACTAGCAGTGTTTGTACTTTCGTTGGCAGCTCAAGCTGCGCTACTGCTGATTATACGGGCATTTTATGCTGGTGGCCGGACGCTCTTGCCGTTGATATATACAATCATTACTAGTGCGGTAGCTGTTGTAGTTGCCTATGTTGGGTTGTGGTACTGGGAGCAGTCAGCAGCATTGCAGGTTACCATCGCTACGGTCTTTCGACTTGAAGGAGTCCCGGGAGCAGAAATACTAGTCCTCGCTACTGCGTTTGCCTTTGGGCAGCTGCTGCAAATCATCCTCCTTTTACTACAAGCACGATACACATTTGCTTTGTCTGTTCGACCGCTTGGTCGACTGTTGATTCATGCGGTTACTGCTTCGGCTGCTGGTGGACTGGTGGCGTATGCTATGTTGCGGTTTGTGGTCGAAGGTGTTAATCAAGATGTCTTTGTAGGAATTGCGTTGCAAGGAGCGGTCGCAACTATAGCAGGAGTACTAACTATCATTGCGGTCTACTACCTACTACAGACGCGCGAGTTCACTGAAACGATTCAACCGTTCCAAAAAAAAATCCGTTCCGCTGATATTGGTAAGCCACAATAAAGCCATTCTCACTGTGAATTTTCACAAAAGTAAGGTAGAGTAGCGCTACAAATATGTCACAAAACATACGTAACTTTAGTATCATCGCGCACATCGATCACGGGAAATCGACCTTGTCTGACCGTATGCTGGAAGAAACTAAAACCGTCGAATCGCGAAAAATGCAAGACCAAGTTCTCGATAGCATGGAACTTGAGCGTGAGCGCGGTATTACCATCAAAATGCAGCCAGCTCACATGATCTACGTCAAAGACGGTGTCGAGTACGTTTTAAATTTAATTGACACTCCAGGTCATATCGACTTCACCTACGAGGTATCACGAGCACTTAATGCGGTCGAAGGGGTACTGCTACTGGTTGATAGTACACAAGGAGTACAGGCTCAAACACTGAGCGTACTGCAAATGGCCAAAGATCTTGAGCTCAAGATTATTCCAGTATTGTCAAAGGTCGACGTCGCGCACGCCAGAATTGACGAGGTCTCACAAGAAATAGTCACACTACTTGGTTGCGCCAAAGAGGATATTTTGCGGGCGTCTGGTAAGACTGGAGAGGGGGTGCCCGAGCTGCTCGATGCCATCTGTGAACAAATTCCGGCCCCTGAACCCAGTGCGTTAGATACCTACCGCGGTTTAATTTTTGACTTTCAGTATTCAAATCACCGGGGGATCATCGTGTACCAACGAGTTTTTGACGGATCAGTCAAAAAGGGTGACCAACTCAAATTTGCCATTAGTGGCAAAACGTTCCAAGCCTTAGAGGTGGGCATTTTATCACCGAGTGAAGTACCTACTGACGTGCTGTACGAAGGTGAAATTGGCTATATTGTCACTGGGATCAAAGAACCCGGAGTCGCTTCGGTGGGAGATACACTCGTCTACGCCAAAGGGGGTGGCGTGGCTTTGCCAGGCTACAAAGAAGCCAACCCAGTGGTCTGGGCATCAGTGTTTTCTGAAAGCCAAGATGAATTCACCACTTTACGGCAGTCGCTCGAACGTCTCAAGCTATCTGATTCATCACTTTCGTTCGAAGAAGAGTCTTCTGGGGTACTTGGTCGCGGGTTCCGGTGCGGTTTTTTAGGGATGTTACATATGGAGATCATCACCGAGCGGCTGCGGCGTGAGTTTAATATAGATATTATCATCACTTCGCCATCAATTGCATATGAGGTAACGTGGGACGACGGAAAGGTGGAAAACATTTATGCCGCTACGCGTTTTCCTGAGCACGGTGACAAGGTAACGATCAGGGAGCCGTGGATCTTGGGTCAGATTATCCTACCTGGTGAGTACATGGGAAATGTCATGACACTGCTCTACGAGCACGAAGCGGTCGCTATCGACACCGAAGTATTTAGTGATGGACGGACACTGCTGGTAGTAGAGATGCCATTGCGGGAGTTGATGCGCGGATTTTTTGATCGGCTCAAAAATGCATCTAGTGGTTACGCCTCACTTTCCTACGAGATTGCAGAAATGAGACCGGCTACGGTTACGCGTCTGGATATCCTGGTAGCAGAAGAGATTGTCCCTGCGTTTTCTCGAGTAGTAGGGATTGGTCGGGCAGAGATTGATGCTAAAGCTATCACCGAAAAGTTATACAAAACGCTTCCCCGGCGGCAATTTGATACCAAGTTACAAGGTAAGGTCATGGGTAAGATCATTGCGACCAAAAAGCTCTCAGCGATGCGTAAGGATGTTACTGGGCACCTTTATGGTGGGGACGTCTCGCGTAAGAACAAGCTGCTCGACAAACAAAAGAAAGGTAAAAAGAAAGCTCTAGCTAGAGGAACTGGGAATGTACAGATTCCACCAGATGTGTTTATGAAAATGATCAAAGACGACTAGAGAGCTTGATTTCACCCCATCTACTTTGTTGCACTACGAAAAAAGACCCTCCCTGGACACTTGTCCCGGTCGGATCTTTTTTCTTGTGCGCCGCGTATCTGAAGCAAACTCAAGCTCTCTAGTAAGTAATACAAAAGTAAATGCCGCACACTGTGTAGTGTAACGGCATTTTTTGTACGCGCCCTAAATGCGCTATTTGTTAGAGGGGAAGATCATTCCCTAATGAGCTAGACAACCAAGGGCCTCACCCCTTGGTCGCGAAACATGCGGCGGATAATCCCATGTGTCTGTTCGTGACAGTCCTTCGACCGAATCTCTTAGAACCTGTTCACTATCTCATCGAGGTCCAAAGTGCCCAAAAATATGAGCGAGAATTGTGCAGAAGGAGGAGATGAATCGAGATTCATTGACGACTGATAAACAATTTGCAGCCATCTTTTTGGGTATGACGACCCGAAACAGGTATAAGAGCCATATTATTGTGGTGAGATAGTGAACTGGTTCTAAGTTACTGCAATAGAAACCCACGAACTTGTATTTAATTTATACCACAAAAAAATATAGCGCAAGTATTACACCGGTCCAGCGCCTCCAGAGTAGGCAAACACCATACTGAGGATAATAATAGTAGCAAAGGTGATCCATACCCATTTGATGGTCTTTTGTCCGCGTTTGTCGAAAAGGAAGCTCATGTCGAATATTGTACATGAAGTCTGGGCAAAATTAAACCATATGTAGTAGTATATTAAATGTAAATATGCGTTTGACTACCAGTTCCAGCAATTCTCCCTTGATAGGTCGAATTGGGAAATTACCACAAGGGCATTTCCGCTTTCATAGTCGACTCACGTCTTCTTGACAGGCTGGTCATATTCATAATATTCACTACGTTCATTTATTCATTCAATGCTGGATTTTTACCAAAAACGAAAATTACGCACCATCTGCAATTCTCGGATCACCCAAAGTTTTTTGGCGGTTGTAGCTTTGGTGATGATTTGGAACGCGTTTGAGCGATATACAATAGCAGATGCGGTGGGTGACAGACGGGAGCTGGTCGAGCAAGAGGCAGCAGCATTAGAAGCTCGCAAAGCATCACTAGAAGCAGAAGTTGAGTATTTGCGTGATGAACGAGGGATCGAGTCTGCCATGCGGCGACAGTTTGATATCGCGCTTCCAGGGGAAGAGGTGGTGGTGATTCTTGAAGATGAAACAGAGGTCGAGTTCGAACCACTAGCAACCACCACTCCTACAGAATCAGGTTGGTGGCCGTGGTAGTCATTTTATACCTTGTCAGTTTGCGGTATACTATGCGTACAAAGAAATGTATAAAGAATAATAATTGTATATATGGAAACAGCAGTAACAATTTACAGTACACCAGTTTGCCACTTTTGTGAGTCAGCCAAGGCGTTTTTCAAAGATAACAACGTTGAGTACACTGAACACGATGTAGCGGCCGATGCTGACAAGCGTCAAGAAATGATCGACATGACCGGACAAATGGGGGTGCCGGTAATCCAAATCGGCGACGACGTCGTGATCGGGTTTGATGAAGACAAAGTGAAGGAACTGTTAAAGATATAACGAAAGAGAAATAAAAAGCACTTGGATTCTAACAGAACCCAAGTGCTTTTTATTTGTAGCATCAGCGTCACCTGTTCGTTCATTAGACTATAGGTTTTTTACGATTTTAGTGGTATTTAGAGTCATGAATAACAAACATGCGTAGGCCACCTACTGTTTCAACCAAGCTTTTTATTAAATTAAATCCGCTTGGTTTTTAAAGAAACTACTACAAGTCTGTTGACAAAAGAGTATTCATGACTATAGTAAGTGAGGGCGTAGTGCCACAAACAAATGGAGAGTTCTATGCGTATGCAAGTGATACAACAGACGGTCATGGCTTTGGCTTTGGCTATGACGACTACGGGAGAGGTCTCTGCCGCTCAAATAGACGCACAAGATTGCCTGATTGGTAAAGGGTGGCAAGAGTATCCCTTTACCATTGTTGGTAAGG
>Ga0306910_1000377_pt1 | contig 22773 bp, 31 predicted proteins | sample AntRauMFilla2698_FD_190438 | JGI IMG/M metagenome (GOLD analysis project Ga0306910, IMG submission 190438) | Saline lake microbial communities from Rauer Islands, Antarctica - Metagenome Filla 2 #698 (v2) (version 2) | ecosystem: Environmental > Aquatic > Non-marine Saline and Alkaline > Saline ... | reverse complement strand
TGCGACCGCGCGGCGAAGGCGGGAGCATACTAGACTCAACACCACACGAGGGCCCACTAGACTCGACTCAACAGGCCCACTAGACTTGACACCATGGCACCAACTGATAGACTGATAGCACAAACTAGGAAAGGAACGACCATGAAGAACGACACACCTCAGTTGGTCAGGGAGGCACAGCGCATCCAGTGGGTCGCGCTTGTCACGTTTGAGGACATCGACCGTATGCACCAGGAGAAGGCCGCATGAACGCCCCCACAGCACAGCGCTCCAAGCGCTTGCGGTGGTGCGCATGTGGCACCGTGCACGGCAGAGATCAGGTGCGCGCTATAGGCCGCTTCCGTCCTCAGGGACCGTTGGGCTACATCCCAGTGCAGGGGGGAACGCTCAGGTCCTCGCGCTCAGCGGCACAGCAGGACGTGTGCCCCTACTGGACACACTAGCCCCAGTCACACAGAGGAAGCCCCTAGGGGGTACACTTGAGCCTATGACACAGCAACCCCTATGCCCCACATGCACCGTCGAGTACTGGAATTGGCGCACCTACACAGGCCCCCTAGAGGGCGGTATCACCATAGCCCAGAGTGGTAGCCCTAGGCACACCATATCCAAGCGCACACGCAGGGAGACACATAGGCAGTCTCAACTAGAGGTGATCCGGAGCATATGCCACAAGGGACAGGCCGCAGGCGATCCAGCACACGCGCTCCCCAGCGCCTAGGGCACACAGCCCGCCCACACAGGCCCAGCCCGCCCACACAGGCCCAGCCCGCCCACACAGGCCCAGCCCGCCCACACAGGCCCCGCGTGTGGGGAGCGGGGGTATGTTCACGCTCGAAAGTTCACGCTCGAAAGGGGGGATGGGACCCACGCGAGCACTAGGGGTACGGGTCCCATGCTGGCCCGAAGCACGGGGCGGAACAACATCGCCAGAGCTCGTGCCAGAAGGGGCCAATCCTTTGCAGGGAGGGGGTGGGGTCATTTCTGACAGCTTAAGGCGCTTAGGGTCCCATACCCCAGACCTGAGGACTCTCCATACCCCTAAGGGGTCATTTCTGACAGCTTAAGGAGCTTAGGGTCCCATATCTGACGTGTTGAGGACTCTCCATACCCCTAAGGGGTCATTTCGAAGCGCCAGATCCGTTTAGGGTCCCATATCTGACGTGTTGAGGACTCTCCATACCGCTAGTCGTAATACTCGTACTCCACGGGGATGCGAGGGGCAGGCTCTTGCCCTGCCCGGAGCTTCTCCCGTGCTTTCCTTCTGGCAATGCGGCGGACCATGCGCTTGAACTTGGGGTAACCCCGGAGGTTCGCGAGGCTGTGCGGATGCCGGTCGCCCCCCAGTTCGTGGGGCCGGTCCTTGTAGGTGCGGGACATGCCAGGCCTCCTACTCCGGGTATAAGACTTCCGTGGACAGTGAGGGAATCGAACCCCCGGACCATAGGAACCACTCAGGAGATCAACCAGAGTTGCCGAGCATAAATCCCTAGGCGCTACCGACAGTACTGCCCTTGGTGACCCTTCACGGGGGTCAGGCGGGGTGTGTAGCCCTCACCGTCACATCCAATCGGCTTGACATCACGGCCTTCCCAAGAAAACCGGGCGGGGCGTAGGCGGTGCAGTCACAAGACCACCATGGCATAATGGTCACGGCAGTCAAGGTGGCGCGCCCCTTGACACTGTGGAGCAGAGCCGGTAGCCTGGAGGTTCCTCTACTGAAAGGAATTGACGATGGACTGGTTCATATGGATCTGCCTGGGACTGGGCGGTCTGCTGTGCGTGGGAGGTCAGTATATGACCAACTACTATCTCGCCAAGTCAGGCAAGTATGTCCACAATGCTCTGGTGTTCAACCACTATCAGAAGAGAGTCAACCGCTCTCTGTTCCTCCTCCCAGTAGGAATCTCCTTCCTGCTTGCCAGTCTTCTTGCTTCCATCGCTAAGCTTGTGTGGCTACTATGATTAGCTTCGCGTGGGTGTGCCTCGGCCTTGGCGGGCTCCTGGTGATCGTGGGAGCAACCACGTACAACCGAAACCGGGCTAAGGCCGAGGGGCTCCCTGCCTCGTTGGAGAGGGGAGAGTACCTGGCAAGGTCTCGCAGGGGCCAGAACATGGTGACATTGTCACTAGTGTTCTTCACCTTCTCTCTGGCCGCTAATATCGCGGAGGTGGCCCTGTCATGACCGGCTATCAGATCCTTGGAGCCTCTATCCTGACCCTGATGGTCGGGGGACTTCTGTGGTGAGGCGCTGTAGCCTTGGGGGAGTGAAAGAGCTTCTCACGTTCTTAGCGGCGCTGGTCTCTGGAGTAGTTACCTTGGTCGTAGTAGGCTTCTTCCTTCTGTCAGGAGACATTCCATGACAGGCCTTCAAGTCCTTGGCCTAGTGATCCTTGTCCTGATTCTTATAGGAGTCTGGGGTGGGGTGCTGAGACATCTTGCTCACTCACAGTTCGAGATTGCCATTAGCTACCTCTTGGCGATCTTGTCGGTCTATGGTTTGGTATTCATCGCTGTTACTCTCCTAGCAGGATGATCTTCATGAGCACACAGCCGAGCATCGAGCGCCCCAGCAAAAGGGCCTTGATATATTTTTTAGCGTCTTCGACGCGGCTTCAAAACCTTAAAAAGATCACTGACCGTGATCTACAGAACAGGAAATGACTTATGTTGACTCTTCCACAAACCCTTGTAGTAGATGGGGTTCTCTACACTCGATCTGTCTCCAACGTCACTAACAACATGACAGTTTCAGATCCACAAGTGCCAGAGAAGAAAGAAATCACTTGGGCCGAGCTGGTGAAGCGCTTTAGGTCGAAGGAGCCTAAAGGGGCCTCGTTAGAGGCTAGAGCACGTCGAGTTCTGTGGCACAAGGCCCTAGATCATGCTACAGACAGGTCTCCTCAGGAGCCCCTCTATGATGACGTTGAAGAAAGATGGGAACTTATCAATGAGTGAAGAACAGGATGGTTACTAGAACATGGTAGAAAAGAACACGGGTGCTATGGTTGCCCTTATCCCCAGTGAGGCTCACGCAAAGGAGCTGACCTTCCGGGGATCTCGGCCCCAAGGCGACCTTCACAGCACGCTCTTCTTTTTGGGAGAAGCCGCAGACATCCACCCCCTGCTCCAGGAGGGCCTGTCAAAGGGGATTCAGATGCTAAGCACCTTCTCTCCTGTCGAAGGGCGAGTGAACGGTCACGCAGTGCTGGGGCAGAATGACCCAGAGCACGACACCGTCTCTGCCTATATCTGGTCGTCTGGTTACGGAGCCTTGCCGTCCTTGAAAGCCAACATCACTTCCCAGCTGTCTGCGCTAGGGATCGGCTATTCTCGGAAGTTCTATCCGTGGCTGGCTCACATCACGATTGCCGATGGAGTCTCCCATACAGAAAAGATCGCGACTAGATGTGGTCGTGATGTGGTCTTTGACAGAGTGCGCCTGGCTTTTGGGGAAGAGATTATTGACGTTCCCCTTCTAGGGGGTTGACCTGATGACTGGCCCAGTGGAGTTCTCCGAAGAGCCTGAGGTCAACAAAATCGTCTCAGAGCTAGCCCACAAGATGACCTTTGACCAGTGTTTTCATCTTGCTTGGAAGATTGAAGAGTATGGAGAGGGTCGGTATTACGAGGGCCTAAGTGTGGGAGAGAACAATGGGTGATTTTTCTTCTAAAGACCCCCAGCTGTTCATAGATCCAATTATTGGCCACAGAAAGTTTAGAGTAGTGAACTCCGAGCTTCGTCCGATATTCTTCGACAGCATTTGGGCCCCAGGAGAGAACGTAAGTGAATGCCTCGCAGAGAGGATCCACCCTAAGCGCTCCCGGAGATGGTTCAAGAAGCACTCCATGTCGTCTTGTGAGTGTGGGTTCTATGCCTATCACCGAACAGACTCAGAAAATATGTTTGTGATAGGGGATGTGGACGCCGCTATTGAGGGGTATGGAGAGATCTTATTGGGAACTAAAGGCTTCAGATCTGAAAAAGCTCGGGTTTTGGCCCTTTCTTATCCCCCAAACCGAAATGCTTTAGCGTTAAATGATTGGCAATTCAGGGCAGTTTCAGAAAGATATGGGGTTCATATCTATCCTAGTTTCCGTAAAATGCAGGAAGACTTTCCAGCAACTTACGCAGGAACCACTTTTGACGCTGAGCTCCCCCACCTGTAAACTGACTTAAAGACCCGAGAGGAGAAAATCATGGGAGACATTGGCGAGCCCGTCCGAAGAATCGACATCGAGCCTATTCCGGCTAGCGTTCCTGAACCAGCCCCCGTGGTTCCTGAGAAGGAGCCCGCGTGAGCTTCCCAGACGCCCAGGAGGTCTGTACCAAGATCCCCTACCTAGGAAAGAAGCAAGCTAAAGCGGCCTTGAGGTCAGCCCGAGAGTCCGCAGAGAAGGGAAACGGAAAGAGGGCCGAAACACGTACTTATCTGTGCCCCGAGTGCTCTTTCTGGCACCTTACCTCTAGTCCCACCCCCCACAAACTACGATCCTAAGGAAAAACCATGGAACTTACCATTGCCCCACCTGTGAGAGAACTTCACTCAGAAGGATGCTTCTGTCTTGACTGCGAAGAGGGTGTATTCTCTATCTCCATCGAAAAAGCAGGAATAGTGGACTGGAACGCCTTCATCTCAGGAAAAGTTGACAATCAAACAGACCTCTCCGATGAACAGTTGGCGCTGAGGGCCCGACAAGACTTGACTAGACAAGAGACGAGGTAATTGTGAAAGATATTGTTTCGGTCAAAGAGCTCACAGAAGATCTAAATGACTCCCCTGAAGATACCCCGGTGTTCATTCAAGTTCCTGAAGGGACCTACCCAATCGGGGCCATTGCGGTAGCCCAGATAGCTTTAGAGACAGGAGTGCAAAGGGCGGTAATTTTGATTCCTGCTGTTCTGGGAGATGACATCATTGACTCTATTGTCCCCATAGATTAGAGGAACCACTTGTGACTGAAAACTTGGCCCCCGATAAGTCAATTCTGAAGCGAGGTAAGCTTCCTCCCGTCCCCCAAGGAACCGCTGGGGACCTCCGAGCCCCATGGAGAGGGAAGTCTGCGTGCGACAACTACGACAACGATAATCCAGAGTTCGCTGGTGACTTCACCCGAGATTACGACAAGAAAGCACTGAAGAGGACGCGGAAGAAATGCGCGAGCTGTCCAGTCTGGGATTACTGTCTGTCTGATGCCCTTCGAGATAAGGAAGCTCACGGGATGAGGGCGGGATTCTACTTCATCTTGGGAGGGCTTGATCCTGAAAGTAGAGAGATCATCAAAGAGCTTTACGGAAGGTCCACAAGGGGGGCTCCGGAGACAGAATAAGGCCGATGGTATGGGTATAGACGAAGGAGATCTCCCCATGGCATGGTACCCCAAGGCAATTCGCAAGGAACTTCCCAGAAAGTACGCTGGCTACAACAATCTAGCTTACTACAACCGCGTGAACTTGCACGTCGCTGTTTCGAACGGTGACTCACTGTATGGGTACTTCAATGGATCAGGCAAGCCCAGCTCACACTTCTACGTCCGTGACAGCGGAGTGGTCGAGCAGTATGTGAACACTGCCTATGCCGCTGAGGCCGACCTAGACGGCAACGATGCCACTATCAGCATCGAGACCGAGGGCGGAGTTACTAACGCTCAATCCGAGAAGTGGACCGCTTCTCAAGTGCAAGCACTTGCTGAGCTATTCGCATGGGCGCACGAGACCCACGGGATCAAGATGCGCCTGGCCACGAGCTCCAAGCTGGGATCTGCTAGCAAGGGCCTTTCGTGGCACCGTCTTGGCATTGATGGTAACTTCCCCAAGACAGGCATTCTGCGCGGTCGCCTCCAGCGTGGTGGGGGTATGCACTACTCCAAGTCGCGCGGGAAGGTGTGCCCTGGAGATGCCAAGATCAAGCAGATCCCAGGAATCCTTGAGCGCGCTAGGGCCATCGTGTCAGGTGAGCCAGTGGAACCAGTCGAGTTAGGGGATCGCCGCCTTCGTGAGGGGGACTCTGGGGGAGATGTTAAGGAGGGTCAGAGGGCCCTCAATGCCGCCAACACTCGCTGGAGTTTCACTGGCCTTAAGAAGCTGACTCTTGATGGGTCCTATGGCCCCTTGACCGAAGAATTTGTCATTGCCTTCCAAGCTTGGGTGGATTCACTTCCAGGACTGTCGTGTGCTGTTGACGGGGTCCTCTACACCGAGACAGTCAGCTACCTTCCAGGCGGTAAGAGCTCTGGTAAGGTTGATGCGGCCCTTAAGCCCCCCCATCCCCCTTGGGAGGGCATCACAACGCTGATGCTCCGCACATGGGAAGAGGTTGACGTGTTCAATCCCTTCACTGGAGAAAAGATCGGGGAGGTTGCCGGGGGCTCTGAAGTTGAAATCTCAAGTAAGACCGAAGTTGATGGTGAGGTGTATTACCGAACCGACTGGTCCACTAGACAGGACAATGACTCTGGAATCCTTGAAGGGGATTTGCACCCTGAAAAGGAGCCTACTCCCGATCCTGAGCCTACTCCCGATCCTGAGCCTACTCCCGATCCTGAGCCTACTCCCGATCCTGAGCCTACTCCCGGGTCGCCCAGAGTGACTGGGGTTGAGAAGGGGATAATCGGAATTATCCTAGCTTCCATTATGGCCGTAGTGGCTATTTGGTTGCAGTAAGACCCAATAATAAATTAGGAGATACAAATCATGAGAGATCATGTCACTGCACTGCTTCGAACAGCCGTACCTGCCTTGTGGGGAGCTTTCGTAGCCTGGCTACTGAGCCTAGCCGCCTATCCGGAATTTCTCTCCCCCATTACCGAAGCCCTGGCATCTGATGGCGCTCAAGTAGCCGTCGTAGCCGCAGTCATCGCCGCGTGGTATGAGGTAGCTAGATTGCTTGAGCCTCGTATCCCTGCATGGGCCACCAGGATCCTCCTCGGCTCCTCGGCCTCACCTACCTACCTTCGAGGCGAGCCCACAGCAAAGTAACGTCTGGGGCACAACAGGCGGCGCTTGCAAGAGCGCTGGGAGTAAGATCCTACTAGCCTCCGGAGGAGGAAGCGTTTGGGAGGGCCTTCCTCCTCCGGAGAGGATCAGCTAGTAGACGAGATCCAGTCAAGAATGGTCTCTTGAGGAACAAGCTCACGCCAGGCATCTAGGCCCACATGGAACATGTTTCCATCGTGGGCCTTTTGCTTGTCATGGGTGTGCCCATGGAGGAGAAGTTCTCCTTCGTCCCTCAAGCGGTACTCAGGGTGACGGTCTTCCTGAAGGCGATCACCCTCTCCGAAATAAGGGAAATGGCTCATGAGAACGGTTCTCCCCAAGAGCTTTTTCCTATAGAAGGGCTGAATGGTCTCAAAGTAGTTCAACCAATGCCGGAAGGACTTGGGATACTTCCTGTAGTGCCTAGGGTGAACAGGGTCGTGGTTTCCCGCGATCAAATGCTTGGTTCCAGGACGACTCTCAATCCAGTCCAGGGCGTGTTGGCCCCCATTGATTGAGAGATCCCCGAGCACAAAAACCTGATCCCCTGACTGCACCGAGGAGTCCCAGAGGTCCGCCAACCACGCATCGTGGTCAGCGGGGTCATCAAATCCCCGCAGGCCCGAGACTAAGCGGTGGCCTACGTGGGGGTCAGAGGTGTACCAAAGATTACTCATAGCTAGAGCGTACCAGAAGAGAGGTACCTCTGGTAGTCCTCACGAACATCCCACAGATCAGCCGAGCCCGTCTCTGTGTCCAGGGAGCCCATCGAGCGCGCCGCTTGGTCACAGTCAAGTCCCAGGATCAAAGCTTCTTCTCTGCCCCTGTCACGAATGACTGTGAGCTTGTCCAGGACCGGGAAGTGATAATGGCCGTGAATGAGGATCTTGGGGGCCACTCCTTGGAAGGCGCGCTCCATGAGCTTTCGGCCCTCAGCGGCGTACTCCAGGTCCTCCTGTTTGAAGCCTTGGGGGTTCCCCTTGATCCTGTCCATGATGGACTGACAGCCGGGAGCGTCATGAGTCAGCATGACATCTGCGTATCCGCCAGCTATCACAGAGTTCACATCCTTTTGGGTGATGGCCTCTTCCTCCCACCAGGATTTAGGGCTCTTCTGCTGAAGTCTCCAGGAACGATCCACAGAAGGGGCCCCGCCTAGTGCCACGAAAGAGGTGTCCTCCCATGCCCAGCGGTGCCCCCGGGGGGCCAGGAGAATGTTCTTACGGAAGTACTGCCACCCATCATCGGAGACCTCAACTGCATTGATCTGGTCGTAGTCCTCATGGTTACCTGGGATGACATACAAGGTTTGACCGAAGCGCTCAGCTAAGAGGCGGACAGTCTTCATGGTTCGAGCCGACTCTTGTCCAGGCCAGATACCAAAATCCCCGAGTTGGACGATGCGGTCAATTCCGTGATGGTGAAAGTTCCAGAGTGCAAAACGGAGCCAGGCCCGATTGCCGTGTGTGTCTCCCAGTAGTCCTATCTTTGTCATTCTCTTCCTTAAAACTCGTCAGGGTCAAACCCCAGTTGGGGCTCTAATGGCTTCTTAGGGTCGGCTTCCCAGACTGCCTCCAGCTTGTCAGCATCCTTCTTTTCCGTAAAGACTATCTCTAGACGGGCTAGATCCACCTTTCGGTGTTTGGTTTGAGCCCGTCGAATAGAAGCCTGCAATTCCTTCGGAATCTCAGGGGTTTTTCCGTCCAAATACTCAATCACAATCTCCCGAAGCTTGTCAGCTTCTAAACCCAATCTATCTAGATCTTTTTTATATTTATTTGCACGTTCAGAAGCCTTTTGGGCTCGAATCGATGCTTCCTCTCCAGGAGAATAGTAAGAACAGGGCATGACTTAACCGTCCTTTCGTTTCCCTCATGATAGCAGAAAACCCCCGCCGAAGCGAGGGTCATCCACTGGGAGGGGTCCTACTGACAGGATTCACACTGCAAGGCGTCCTGAGGATCCACGGGGCAAACTACCCCACCTACAACCTCGGTGTCTCCGCACTGTGTCTCTTCGGGATAAGCCATATCTAGTCTCCTTTAAGTAGGGTGAGCCCCAAAAGAGGGGCTTAACTACTATCGGACCATCAGGCGTACTAGCAAGCAAAGATGTCCCTCTTGAAGACATAATCAGCTAGAGGAACATCTCCCATAATGAAGTGCTTGAGATCCCCCGCTTTGAGCCCCAAGGCCCGAGCCAAGGTGAGCTCAGCCATTGCTCCCTTCGAGTTTTTCCATCCTGGCAAGAGACAAACTGCATCGGCTTCCCGGCAGATGAAGGAGGTGTCTACGTGCAACATCTCTCGCAGGGAGAACCCCAGAGCGGAGAGGTCCTCCTCCCCCGTCATGTGCTCCGCATCCAGTCCCAGGGATTCGTCATGCTCCGCTGGATTGAAGACTTCATGACCCAGATCACGGAGTGCAGAGGCCGTGCGGTGAAAGGCCGGAAAATTGAACTGAGGGATCCCGGTCATGGGACCGGCGACATAGATTTTCAAAACTACTCCAAGCTTAGAAGGTGGGCCTAGTCTATCAGTAATCCTGTCGGGCTTCCCTCTTCCAACGACGATCTTCTCTTCGGTGCGCGCTCTTCTTCAGTTTGCGCCGGAGCCTCTTAGAGTTATGGCACGAGCACCCGCCAGCAACCAGTCGCCAGCAATCCGGGTAGTCAGGTCCCGAGTAGTTCTTCAACATGGTCATTTCTGGTCCTCAATAGCCTTTCTGAGCTTATCCGCCCTAGAGCGAGCACGCTTAGTTCTTCTGTCTTGGTGAGGTTGCGCGGCGGAGGAGCGACGGAGCTCTTGCATGGCTTTGTGTAGTTCGGGGTTAGGTGTACCCCTGTACTTCTCAACCATCACTCCTCCTTAGTCTAGGTAGTCACTCCTCATCTGTTGAATGAGTCCGATGAACTTACCATCGTCTTCTACAAGCAAAGGTGACTTCACAGATTGAGTGTCATCACCAACCTGGAAGACTACCGTGCTCTCCTCGTACGAGTCAAGCAAATCAGTCAAGTTTCGGTGGTTCACACAAAAATCTCGGACTTCTTGGGGACCGTTCCAGGTCGCTGGGACTGTCTCCAAGGCCGAGTTGCGCTGTCGGTCCTGGGCCCTCACAGAAACCCCCCACTCCCCTTCCGATCCCCGCGAGATGAGAAGGAAGATAGAGGAATAGTCGGGGTCGGCATTGACTCGTACCCGGGTGATGGCCGCTCTTAACGGATCTCGCTCAATAGAAAGGCGGTGTTTGACATTCATTCCAGCTCTAATGAGGAGAGGATCCACGTCTGGAAATTCAACTAGGAGGCTAGAGGAGATCAAAAAGTCTTTCCCTATAGCAAATACCATATGCTTCCCATCAGACCCAGCCCCTAGGTGAGAGTCGTCGGAGGCCTTTAGCATTCGAATGAGCTCTTGACAGGTACCTACGGGGATCGAGACCTCTAGAGGGCAGTCATCCGAGTAGGAACAGCGGTGAATGCGGTTGCCATCCATTCCGGTGATGCTACCTTCGTCCACTTTGACCTGCATTAAAGAGGAGCGAGCCGCCGCGTGCGAAGCGGCTCTCACAGATCCCTCTAGCGCTTCAAGAAAAGGGAGTCTCTCAATCTCCACGCGCTGAAGAGCGTCTACAGGAGGGAGATCAGGAAGAGAACTCCCGGGAACCAGCTGAACCCGCCACTGAGCTTGCCCAGAACGGATGATCGCTTCATTGCCCAGCACTTGTAGGCCAAATGAGTCGGTAGGAGCCAGTTTCAGGATGGAAATGAACTTAGTTCCTGGAATAAGCGCCTTCCCCGCAACTCTTACTTGAAGATTATCGCTGAAAACAGCTGAGAGGGTATTTACACCATCCGAAGCTGTTGTTCGGACATGACCAGCGGTTGACGTAGAGCGGGCCTTAGCTTCCAGAAGCACGTGAGCGGTCCCAGGAATGACCTCCTTAGAAGGAATGACCCGGGATACTCTGCTGAGCACATCAATGAAGTCAGAAACTGATCCCGACACCACTAGGCGTGAGTCTACTGGCAGGATCTCCGGGATCAGCTCGGGATCTTCTTCGCTCATGAGGCCTCAGCGGCGTCCAACGCAGAAGTAGCTTGAGCGACAGCGTCTTTAAGTTCAGCATCGAGCTCCGAAGACACGCGGGAGATGTCCTCAGGTGAGGTAATACCAAAGTCTCTCTGTAGAGCCTCCAGTGACTGCTGTCGCCGAGCCTGAGCCGTCTCTTGCTCTACCTGAGCCCGGGCCTTAGCAGAATTCGCACGGGAAATACGCTCGCGTATCTGACGTAGTTGGTCTTCGCCGTTAGTCATTAAATCCTTCTTCCTCATACTCATCTAAAATATCCAAGATGGCAAAAATCGCACTGGTGGCAGTTGAGTTCTCATTTCCATTGGCGATCTTGGATATTCTTTCAAGATACTCACCTCTTCTGACTGCCAGCTCTTCAATGTAGGTACTCATAGTGGCATCCTTTTCTTTCCATCTTTGATCACGGGTTGAAACTTCACGCAAGCGTGCTTTACTGCACAATAGTTGCAGTACTTGTTATCATCTCGGGGCTCAACATTTCCCTCCCACAAGTCCTTAGCCATAGAAGAGATTCGTTGAAGCATCTGAGCCCGCTTGTCCGCAGAGATCTCGAAACTCTTCACTGTATCAGTGCAAAGGGGCTGGAGCAGACCAGTGACAGTCGTGGGGCGCTCAAAGGCCAGCTCCACCGCAAGGTCATAGAAAGTCAACTGACCCTCAGTCTTCCTCCAGTAGTCATTATTCTGAGTGTGCTTGACATCCCAGACCTGAAAGTTGCCTTCATGGTCCCTCACCAGGATGTCCATGGCCCCATTAAGGATAACTTGGCCGAAGCCCCCACCCGGATGCTCGACATCGAGAGGAACTTTGAATCGAAAGTCCGGCTGATATTCATAGGGAAGAACCAGCCTCTGCAAGTCAGGTTCGATCTGAGTTACTGCTCGGATGCAGAGATCTTTGACTTCCTCACGATCACCCTTCGACTTCCAACGAAGGGAACCTCGCCCATCAAGAATATTCTGCTCTTCCCTCTCCATAGCCTCTACTACCATTGAGGGCATCCGACCCAAATTGTCTTCGGGAGACTCAAGGAGCCAATCTCTCACAACCCTATCCGTGACCGTCCCAGGAAAGAACATCCTAAAGTCTTCCATCTGGGCACGCTTGCCACTGCTCTGGAGGTGAGCCTTCTGCTTACACTCTTCGTGAGTGCGAAGTTTGCTCCACGAGATCTTGATAGTGATGTTTCCACATTCCTTACATACAGGGTCCTTTGGAGACCTTTTCTTAGCCATGGAGATGAGAACGTCTGTAGGAAACAAGATATTCTTCTATGGCTGGGTAATTAGGGTACTCAGGGAGAAAAGACTCTGATTTGTCAAATCTCTCGATTCCCTTTCTATACATATCTTCAATAACCTCAGGAGAAAGAGAAGGTAAATCGAAGTAAAAATTTCTGTTGACAACCTTTGTTTGAAATCTTCCCTTAGTATAAAGCTCAAGTCCTTGATTCAATAAACGAAAGGAGTGCCTTAACAGTTTGTCTCTCTTAGGCTGTCCTTCAAAGCTTCGAGCCTTCATGCGTTTCATCTGGGCGTTTGCATACCCGAGGTAAGCACTCTTGACTGCGGAGGCTGATAGCAAGTCTGACCTGATGTCAAGAAGCATGTCTCCCCACCCAGGTTCCTTCTCCTCGTATTCATTCAAGTAAAGAAGTTCTAGGATCGTGGGGTTGGACTTTAGGCCCAGAAGTAGGAACTTACGCAGTTCGTGGTAGGACCTATCGGGGTCTTTTCGGACAATGCTATCCGGAACTTGCTGGAGCTTCCAGAAGTCTTGACTCGGAGCTGAGTAGACACCGTGGTAGTCAATGTCACTATTTTCAGTTTCAAGTCCGTGGGCGTGGCTCCCGGCCACTCCCCTCAAGATGAAGTTGATATTGGTTTCTGTGCTCATCTTCTTTTACCCCTTCGTTGTAGTGGCTTTTTCCCACACTTGCGACAGTCTGTAGCCTGAGAATCAGGATAGCCTCTATGAGCTCCTCAACGCAAGTCTCGGGGAACTTTTGGATCTGGTACTGCCCCCCAAGATAAGGGAAAGTGGTCTCGTGTCGATGAGAGATGTGCGGGCCGATCTCGAAGCGGTATCCCATGCCTCGCCCTTTGTGGTCGCTGACCCTCACTGAGGCCAAAGCCCCTCGGTCGAGGTCAAGATAAACACTCCCCGTTGTCGTCCCGTCATCTACATGCGTATGGATCCCTTCTGCTTCCAGGCGAGCTCTGAGTCGTTCGGACAGTCTCTTGACACGGCGCTTCATGGGGACCACACTAGCACCCAGAAGGCAGTGGAAAGTCCGGGGTTGACCAGGCCTAGGATGTGTGTGTAGAGTGATCCTCAGAGCGACGGAGACACCGTGGCCGATAGTATAACCAGCAACCGAGAAGGAGGTGGCAGAAGTGAGTAACGTGTTGTATGCGACTCGACCGGATGAGGTCTTTATTCTGCGCACCTCTAAGCAGGGGATGTGGCCTAATCCACAACCCAAACTGCATCTAGAATCGCGATAAGGTTCTCAGAAGGCTCAGGGGCTGGCCGCATATAAGGCCCCACCATATTCCTCGATAGCATAATGGCAATGCACCATCCTGTTAAGATGAAAAATCTTGGTTCGAATCCAAGTCGGGGAGCGATGGCTAGGTGAAGGTTGCTTACGCCCAATAGAGAAAATTGACAACTCCACAGTGGATGAGTGTATAAAGTCCGGAGCGCCATCTCCGGACACTGGGTAGTCCCTGCCCGCTTTCGGGCGGGTGGGGCTCCCTTAACCGGATGTAGGCCAGTTGGTAGGCCGTCTGCTTTGGGAGCAGAAGATCGGGGGTTCGAGTCCCTCCATCCGGACTCACGGAACGTGGCGCAGTTTGGTAGCGCACTTGACTGGGGGTCAAGGGGTCGTAGGTTCAAATCCTATCGTTCCGACGTTGTGAGCCGAAGTCACAGGGTTATCATTTGACTCTTAATCAAAAACCGATCCCTCTCGACATCAACATGTTCACACACTCGCCTCTGTAGCTGAGATGGTCTAGCTCTCCGCTCTTAACGGATGGACGCAGGTTCGAATCCTGTCAGAGGCACGCTTAGCGCAGTCCGTCAAAGGACCAGAGGAAGAAGGGGGAGGCGTTGGTGCGACTCCCCCGCTTGGGGGTATAGCTCAGTTGGCAGAGCAACTGACTCTTAATCAGTGAGTCCAGGGTTCGAGTCCCTGTGCCCCTACGAAAATGACCGAGAGTCCAGAGGGTACCTAACCTGGGACAGCGGTGCTGGGGGAACCTAGGAGATCTGTGGAAGGCACTTAACTTTCTCGACAGACCATGCGGGTGTAGCTTAATGGCAGAGCCTCTGGCTTCCAACCAGATGACGCGAGTTCGATTCTCGTCGCCCGCTCCAAAAGACCCGAACTGGGTTGTACCACCCAGGGAAGGATGCTGTAGATGCCTAGACTCATACTCAAGGAGTAGCAGGAGATCTGCGGAGAGCTGGTACCTCTCTCGGCAGGCACCTAGTCGGTACGCGGTGGTGGGTACACCGAGAAGCTTCCAAACCTTCTGAAACTCGGGGTTCGATTCCTCATACCGGCGCTCAACCTCGGCCTACAGAGGTTACTGATTCGAGACAGGCGACATTCTCTTGAATAGTTAGATGTGTGGCAGGTCGCTAAACACATAAGTAGGCGCGGTGGGGTGTAGCTCAGTCTGGCCAGAGCATTGGTCTCCAAAACCAAGAGTCGCGGGTTCGAATCCCGTCGCCCCTGCGTAGAGGTTCCCGACGTTCAACTCGTAACTAGAAACTATTTTCTAGAAAGGGTATCGGTAGTCACTCCGAGGGGAGCGGTCTCCCCGCCTCGCTTGCTCCAATGGCGCAGTGGTAGCGCATCTCCATGGTAAGGAGAAGGTCCAGGGTTCGAATCCCTGTTGGAGCTCCCGTGTTGGCCGTGATTCGTTAAACGCGGCTAGGCTGGCAACCTTTCAAAGTGCACTTTGGAAAATATCCCTTCATTGTCTCGTAGTGTAAAGGCAGCACGAGAGGTTTTGGCCCTCTTAGTTCAGGTTCGACCCCTGACGGGACAGCAAGGCAGGTAACCGAGGTTCAACTCCTCGCCCTGGGACAGAGCCAGCGGTCTGGCTCGCCTGCCAATGATTCTGTAGCTCAGGGGTAGAGCGACTGCTTGACTCGCAGTAAGTCGGAGGTTCGAATCCTCTCAGAATCACGCAACAACACTCGGTGTCATTGAGCATTGGCAGGCTCAGCGGACTGTAAATTCGTCTCTTCGGACATTGGGGGTTCGACTCCCTCTGGCACCACTTTACACACACACCTGCTCCCTCGTGGTTCAGGTTTTCGCGCTCGTAGCACAACGGAGACTGCATCTGGCTACGAACCAGAAGATTGGGGGTTCGAGTCCCTCCGGGCGCACGGAGAGTGTTGGTCAGAACTCTGCTTCAAAACTCCGACCCGAGCGGGATCTCGCGAAACTATCATTGCGGAAGTAGCTCAGCGGTAGAGCATCTCGTTGCCAAGGAGAATCTCGTTGCCAAGGAGAATGTCGCGGGTTCGAATCCCGTTTTCCGCTCTAGTCCCTCACGGCATACGACTACAGATCTCTAACCTGTCGTAGGAAAGAGGCAACCTGTAGCCGTGAGGGCTATCTCATGCCCCCATGCTTGCCTCTTAGAGGTCGGCGGCGTACAGGGAGGGGCTCCTGCTGGATAGAGTGTACGTAGTCCAGCATCTTACTCCTCTGGTGTAATTGGCAACACGCCTGACTCTGAATCAGGAAAGTCCAGGTTCGAACCCTGGGGGGAGTGCGCGTAGCGGGGTGAGCTGGAGTGGTCCCAGCGGCGGTCTCATAAGCCGAATGACGTAGGTTCGAATCCTACTCCCGCCACCAATGTCCTATAGCTCAGTCTGGTGAGAGCGTCTGTCTGATAAACAGAAGGTCGGTGGTTCAAATCCACCTAGGGCAACACATGCACATGAGCCCAGCGGAGGCGCACCCGTTGGATGGGCTAGGACGTGAAAGGTGTACAACGGAAGCGTCTGCCCGGGTTCGATTCCCGGCTTGTGCCACTCTGGAGCGTGATCCTTGATGGCGATAGGCCTCGCTTGGAAAGCGAGTGGACGGGAAACCGTTGCGGTTCGATTCCGCCGCGCTCCGCTGAACGAACCGGATAGAAATCGCTTATCGAAATCAGATTGTGAGGGTTCGATTCCCTCCCCCAGGCTTAGGCTCTGAGGTAGTTTAATGGCAGAACATCTGACCCTTGCGATTCTAGCTCACATGTTCGTTTTCCGTGCTGTAGCTCAGGGGTAGAGCATCCGTTTCATACGCGGATTGTCGGTGGTTCGAAACCACCCAGCACGACGTAGTAACCCATGGTGACTGTAGTTCAATGGTAGAACGCTGGGTTGTGGTCCCAGTCATGGCGGTTCGATTCCGCTCAGTCACACTCAATACATTGCTGTAGCTGAGCATGGTCAGCGGCCTTGCAGTACCGGAGAAGAGTAGCGCCGCCGTTTGGGCGGAAAGCGCTCGGATCTGGAAGGCGGCTAAAATCTGGGTAGGTGACCGAATCTGACTAGTCGAGGAGGGCCGACCCCCGGGGCAATGTATCTGGAAAGTAAACTCGTCAGGGACGAGCTCCGTTTGCTAAACGGATGGCTGGTATGCCAGTGAGGATCGTGCCCTCTGCTTTCCGCTCAAAGTACACGGAATGGTCAGGGGGCTAAGGTTGTGAAGCCTGACAGCGATCAACTGAGGGAGTACTACCTCGCTGTTCGCCCGAACTTATCGAGGGATAGCGTCCCTCGGCTTGGAGAGTGACGTGTACTTTTTGGAAAGTGAACCATGAGGGAATCATGGCCCGGATTCGAACCCCGGTGGTCCGATAGGATGGGCTTCGACTGCTCCGCTTTCCGCGATATTCCCTGGTCGGCTAGGGAAACTAATCCAGCCCAAGGAGCAATCCTGTCGTATGTGCTGGCATGTGAAAAGGGGCAGCTGGGGATCTAGACTCTAGTCCAAAGCCGACAAATTGGATAGTCCACCCGATAGGCGACGGGCGCAGTTTTGAAAGCTGTTAGAGGGTTACACCTTTGGGGGTTCGAATCCCTCACTATCCGCGCATATATCGGACCAGGCACTGACGCTAGTGACAGCCTAGTGGAAAGCCCCTGGACCTACCACGGTAGCTCGTACAGCGAGTGACATCACTGCAATTTGCTGTCAAGGTCCTCGTAGGCAACTGGTAGACCACGTCGGCTCAAACCCGGCGATGCTGAGAGTTCGAATCTCTCTGGGGACACAATTAGGAACGAACTGCTAGCACAGTCCCGGCAGAGCCCCGGTACCTAAGACTTACCCGAGTGGCGAAATTAGGCAGACGCGCCAGATTTAGGATCTGGTTCCTCCGGGAGTGTGGGTTCGATCCCCATCTCGGGTACAACAAGCTCTCATAGTCCAATTGGCAGAGACGACCGACTTAAAATCGGTACAGTGTGGGTTCGAGTCCCACTGGGAGCACGCTGGTCTGGCAGTTAGATAAGAGCAGAGGTTTAATGCCGGTGAGTGCGACGATCTCTTAAACAGAGGCCGGATGGGAACTGCGAATCCCATACCCCCTGTCACCAGCTCTCGGGGAAGTAGCACAATGGTAGTGCACCTGCTTTGCAAGCAGACGGTTGAGGGTTCGAATCCCTTCTTCTCCACGACGGCGTAGTGGGTTTCTCGCGACGGCCACTACGTCAGTCTTTTGGCCCCATGGTCTAGTGGCAGTGATGCTTGATTCTCAGTCAAGTGGCGAGGGTTCGATTCCCTCTGGGGCTACGAGGAAGGCAGGGTTGTCAGGACGGGACAGGGTTTCGCTGTCTTACGTTTCTCTCTGGCCTCTGCCTTCCGTGAATGGGGATATAGCTCAGTTGGTAGAGCACTTGTATGGCATACAAGATGTCCGGGGTTCAAATCCCCGTATCTCCACAACAGGAGTCTCGGGGATAAGTGGGGGAGTGACTACCTCTACCGCCGAGCCGTCTCTTCGATACGATACCTGAGTCGGCGTGATTAGCCACCTGGGATAGTCTCCAGGGGCCCCCGTAGAAGAGACGTTTTGGCTCTCAAGCTCAAATGGTGGAGCGCAGGTTTGAAGAACCTGAGGACAGGGTTCGATTCCCTGGGGAGCCACGTTCCAGGGCTTAGGTCGCCGGGTTGGCTACTATGGCCCTAAGCAACGCAGGATTAACGGGTATTAGACCCTGGACCCCGAGGAATCCTCTCCGTTAGCCTGGAGAAAGGCCCTGTTCCTGTTTGCCACTGTAGCACCCGTGGGGGTGCGCTCCCTTCGTAAGGGAGAGTTCGCAGGTTCGACTCCTGTCAGTGGCTCTCGGCGGTTCATGGTCGGGTATAGCTGATGCCCGTTAATTGATGCCTGTTGGTAAGCTCTACCGTGGATGACTACCAACCACCGGGCCCTAGGTGATGTAGGGTATACACCCCTGTAGCTCAGAGGCAGAGCATCCGACTTTTAATCGGAGGGTCGAGATTTCGAAATTCTCCGGGGGTACCAAGTCTCTGTAACTCAGCGGAAGAGTGCCTGGCTTCGAACCAGGTGGCCGGGGGTTCGAATCCCTCCAGGGACACGTCCCGGGGGGCTTATAATCTTCCCTCAGATCACGGAACTAGAAAGAGATACAGAAGAGGATGTAGGTGTAGTGAGTGTAAAAAGGCGAATTCTCGGTATGCAAAGTTCCTCCGAGGCTCGCCTAAGTAAGTCCTAGTGGTGAAACGGTAGACGCACCGCCCTCAAAACGCGGCTCCGAAAGGATTGTGGGTTCGACTCCCACCTAGGACACATGTGCGTTAACCTAGCGGAGAGTATTGGCCCCTCCAAGACTTACCGGCGGGTCTGCATGAACACCGGCCTTTTTTCACTGCCTGGATGGTGGTCATATTGAGTCGAGGAGAATTATGTCCGTTCAAGGCTTCAAGGTGATAGCAACTACTCCCTTCGGACGGGAGGACACACATGCAGGTCACACTTGACTCAAAGCCTTGCAGGGCGATGAGGTGAAGTGTGGTAGCCTACATCAGGCGGGAAGTGGTAAGCCCCCGGTCTAAAACTCCGGACCAGCACCCTGCAAGGTGCCCTAACGGAGGCGCGAGGCATTCAGATCCAGGAGTAGCGCCCTGGTCCGCCGTCTGGCTCAGTATCACAAAGGTAGTGAACCTCCTTGTCAAGGAGGGCTGTGCGGGTTCGAATCCCGTCTGGGTCGCTAGAAGGATAAGGGTTGAGAAGGAATACCGGCGACGGTTCCCCAGGCGTGTCCAGATTGATTGTCCGGGCGGGTCATAGATTGGTCTCAACGCCCTGCCCTTCAGGAGGACTCATCACCCTCCGTTCCCCTGAGTAGCTCAAAGGAAGAGCATCCGCCTGTCGAGCGGAAGGTTGCGGTGTCAGGATCCGTCTCAGGGACTTTGCCCTTGTAGCATGTCCTGGTAAATGCGGCGCTCTTATAAGGCGAAGATAGGTGAGTTCAAATCTCCCCGAGGGCACTGTGCTGGTTTGGCTGATTGGCAAGGCACTAGACTGCAAATCTAGATTAAGTGGGTTCGAATCCCATAACCAGCTCCATTCATGATATACTTCTCCCATGAAAACTCATGTGTATATGGACGTGGACGGTGTCCTCAATGGCGTCGGAGCCTCTCCGGGGGCTGGAGGCTGGAGCCCTGAAAAGTGGGAGCGCTTCGAGGTCAATGGGTACTTGATTACCTTCCACCACGATCTCATGAACCAGCTAAGAGAAATTGAGGCCCGGGACGATGTCTCGTTCTTTTGGTTAACAACCTGGTGTAGAGATGCTCCTCGGCTCCTGTCACCCACTTTTGGTCTAGGATCTCAGTGGCCTGTCGTAGGAGAAGACGAGTATCTTTCTAGCGGAGCGCCCTACAACTGGTGGAAGTACCCGGCCATCAGTGAGCATCTTGCAGAAACTCAGCCGGATCGATTTGTATGGTTAGATGATCACACCGCAAGAGTCTTGTTAGAGCTCCCTGACAGGATCGAGGAAGTTCCCGGACTTTCATTATCGCCTAATACTAGAGTGGGTCTTAGCAAATCTCACCTCACCCAGATTCACGACTTCTTAGAATAACAGGACCGGCTCTCCTCAAAGAGCCAAAGACACAGTTACTCTGATGGTATGGGTACCCTGGTTTTCACCCAGGACTTCACGGGTTCAATTCCCGTCTGTGTCACGGATCGGTGGTGTAAGAGCCAGGAGACAAAGATACGTCTGATCGCGTTGATTTGATCGAAGCAATAGCACTTCCGACAACACAAGAAAAGAGAACCTTCACCAGAAGCGATCAGGTTTGACGGTGACAGGCTCTTAGTATTGTAGGCAGTGCACGAGACTGATCCACACGTCTCTATAGCTCAAAGGAAGAGCGACACTTTCCTAAAGTGCAGGTTGGGGGTTCGAATCCCTCTAGGGACACGTGCGCAGGGATAAATGCCTGACACCCTGCATCTACACCTCCGCTTCCGGTCTTGACCTGGGGAGGTGGTATGTTGTCAAGACGAAATCTAATAAGAGGCCTGGTGGTTAGGTCAGGAAGTCCATTCAGTCAGGTAAGGGATGGCATCTAGCTCGTATCGTCTAATGGTAGGGCCTAGGTTTTACACACCTATGACGGGGGTTCGATTCCCTCTGCGAGCACGGCGGGACTAGGAGGATTGCGGCCCTCCTCCCTGGAAGCACCCTTCATGTGAAGCGTATGCGTGGCAGAGAAAGCATGAATGAAGATCCAGTGACCACGACGCTATACGTGGTCCGCACTTATCACCGTGGCGGAATGGCAGACGCGCTAGCTTGAGGTGCTAGTACCCCTGACGGGTGTGTGGGTTCGACTCCCATCGGTGATACCGCTATACTGAGGGCATGCCAGCCATCACTGAAAGCCACCGAAAGACTAAGAGACGTCTCCTTCTAAACTCGCGGGGGGTGGACACTGCACCTCAAGCTAATTGGCGCTTGCGGGAGAGGCTTCAGAAGTTTTATGACCGAGGGTTTTCGACAGCCACCATGGCCGCGACAGCAGGAATCTCTGCTACTACTGTGCAGAACATCCTCAACCATAAGCACAGTAAGACAAGATTTGAGTCTTTTGGCAGGCTGAAAACCATGACCCACGAAGACATGTTTCTCTCCCCCCCAAACGGATCTTTTGTTGGGTCCTATGCAACCAAGCGAAGAATTGAAGCCTTGATGTGTTTGGGGTGGCGTAGGGCAGACATCGACCCCCTCCTAGAGAAGCTTGGATGCAAGAAGTATTCGTCCCAAGTCTTCTATAGAACCGAAGAGAGAATTGATGTTTTCAATCACCGAGCTATGGCTCAGGTGTATGAGACTCTGGCCTACATAGAAGGTCCTTCCGAACAAACTAAAAAATCGTCTCAGACTAAGGGATGGGCCCCACCGATGGCCTGGGACAATATTGATGATTTCTACGAGAAGCCTAAGGGCGTCTTGTAGTAGAAATGCCAGAGAAACTCCTGTGGAGGAGTGCTCGCCTTGTAAGCGAGATGTAGCGGGTTCGACTCCCGTCTCTGGCTCCATGCGATATGGGATGAAATTATCGCCCAGGTTTGACCTGGTGGAGCGCGCTCTCCAGTAAAAATGCCCATATGCCTCTATAGCTCAGCGGAAGAGCATCTGGTTTCTACCCAGAGAGTCGGGGGTTCGAATCCCTCTAGGGGCACACAACCACAATATAGAAAGGAGAAGCTGATGGCTTCCACCAGGACACTCGCTGAGAGAGCGGTCCTGAAGAAGGACAGCGGCTTCTCTGGCGTGAGCACACTGCTACTTGATAGCAACATGAAGATGATTGACTTCATCCCCTGGCAAAGGGCCATGACAATGCTTTGGAAGGGGTCCGTCAACGTTCTCTCTAACTATACTGAAGAGGGAACAGATGGAACTTTGAGAGAAGTGAGGGTTTCAGCTGGAACACAGCTAAAGAGCGGGCTGAGAAGCTCCGTTCCTCTCCCTTTCATGGTCTCTCTTGTCGAATTCGTCTATGACCCCTATGCGGCCTACCTGAAGTCCGACTCGGACATCGCTCTCAAGAGATCCATTCTCACCAGAGACGAGTATGTCTGTGCTTACCAGTACAGGCTGGGAGAGGTGGACGAGGACGGCAATCCAGACGGATGCACCTACAAGGCTAACACGGTTGACCACATCAAGCCAAAGTCACAGGGCGGTCCTAACACGTGGACCAACCTTATTGCGGCCTGTAAGTGGTGCAACAACAAGAAGGCTGATCGAACCCCAGAAGAGGCGGGCATGAAGCTTCTCTGGCAACCTGCAAAGTATGACGGTGGTACCGAGGACCTCCAACAGGAGATCTGGGACTACCTGATGGCTCAGGCTGGGGTAGAGATCTAGCTCCACTCATCCACTGCGCGCGGATAGAAGAAGCCCCCGGGATTCAGTCCTGGAGGCTTCTTTTCTTCTCTGCCAGCTATTTAGGCCAGACAACTCGACTTTCCTCTAGGCCCAGAGAGAGTCTCACTCCAGCACCAACAGTCAAGGTGACCGCCATGCCCATCAAATGCCACCCCAAAGGGTACCGAAACCACATGCCACGAGCGATACGCCCATACCCCACGATGAACGTCAGCCCGGCTGCCAGCGCCACGA
>Ga0306910_1000374_pt1 | contig 22839 bp, 19 predicted proteins | sample AntRauMFilla2698_FD_190438 | JGI IMG/M metagenome (GOLD analysis project Ga0306910, IMG submission 190438) | Saline lake microbial communities from Rauer Islands, Antarctica - Metagenome Filla 2 #698 (v2) (version 2) | ecosystem: Environmental > Aquatic > Non-marine Saline and Alkaline > Saline ... | reverse complement strand
GCCTGCGGTGACAGCTAACATCATTCCCGACGTTAAAAATACTCACACGGTCTCGGTTCAGGTCCCGACCACAAAAGCCGAAGGAGATGAAGACGGTGAAAATGAGTATTTCTTCAAAGTTACCGCTCATAATGCCAATGGACGCATGCTTGCAGAATCGAACGAGATGATGGCCTTCGCGGTTGACAACATCGCTCCGGAACAGGTGCAAAATGTAATGGTAAATGAGCAGGACGGATCCATTTTACTGTCATGGGATGCCCTCGAAGACAATGATCTCAGTTCCTATAAAGTCTATTCATGGAATGGTGGTGATTATCTGGCCAATAGTCCGGTAGCCAGTTCAACGTCCAATTCTGTGGTGGTATCCGCTGATTCAGAAGATCGAAACTTTGTGGTTGTCGGTGAAGATATTCACAATAACCTGGGAATGGCATCTGATATCGTTGTAATAACTTCGAATAATGAGATCGATTCCAACCTGCCCGAAACATTCAAGATAAATTCGGTGTATCCGAATCCATTCAATCCTGCGGCGCAAGTTTCATTTGATGTTCCGCAAACTTCAGAGATAAGCATAACCGTGTACAATGTACTTGGTTCAAAAGTGGCAACACTGGCTGAACGAACATTTTCAGCCGGAACCCACACGGTTCAGTTCGACGGATCAGGACTTGCATCCGGAATGTATCTGATTCGCGCTCAGATGGATAACCAAATGTTAACCAAGCAAGTTACTTTGATTAAATAGCGACCTCTATTCTTATTCCAAACTCTTACCAGGGGAATCTGTCATTCGGCAGATTCCCCTTATTTTTTCGGTCATGTTGAATCATTTAGCATCTGTGCCGAAAACATATCAATACTTACTCACTGTGACCTGCGATCTGAAATAACTTTTTGTAGATGAAATGGTGTCTCTTATTGAAATCAGTTGACGGCTAAAATCAACAATATGAATCCATTTCAGTTTTTTAAAATCTACCCTTGCTCATACAGCAGCAGCCACAACTTCGCCCAAGTACGTATATATACGTACACCAGATAGGCAATTTTGGCTACAACTACGTATTGTTGCATTAGGTCATAACAGAATATATTGTAAACAACAAATGGGGTAATAGCCGTCTGTAGATGATAATTTAGAAATCCTGCTTTGAAGCAAGCAGGATTTTTTTTTGCCCACCATCCAAGGCTTCATTTCTGTATCCCTAATGCGGATTTACCAGAAATAGATAATGCCAATTGTTCCTACAATCCAGCAATAGAACGCAAAGTAATGGAATTTGTCGCGCTTCAGAAGCTTCATCAGATAGGCAAGACAGGCATAGCCCACCACAAATGATGAGAAGAAACCAATTAACAGTACCGCAACCTGAATATTCTCAACACCCATTTCAAAAAGGTCTTTGAAGGCAAGAATCATGGCGCCGGCCAGAACCGGAAGTACCATCAGAAAAGAGAAATTTGCCGCTGTATCGCGCTTAACGCCCAGTAACAAACCTGTTGATATAGTAGAACCCGCCCGGCTTATTCCGGGAATAATGGCCAACGCTTGTGCTATTCCCATCAAAAATCCACGGCCGGCACTCATCTCCTTGGTATGCTGAGAGACAAGCTTTGTGGAATAAAGAATAAGTCCCGTTATAAGCAACATAGCAGATACAAATACGGGACTGTCGAACAGCGATTCAATCGTGTCTTTGAGAGTAAATCCCACCAGCATAGCGGGAATCATACTCAGTATGATAAATAAACTGAGCTGCGTGTTCGGATCTGTTTTAAAACGCTGTTGTTTGAGCGCTGAAGGAGAAAGACTTTTGAAAAAATCTACTAAAATTCCGCCTAACCGCTTTCTGTAATACAGAACTATACTGCAAAACGACCCGAAATGAACAACGATCTCGAAGGTAATTCCAGCTTCCAGGTCATTATTAAACAATGCACGGAACAAAGCCAGGTGACCTGAACTGCTGATAGGTAAAAATTCGGTTATACCCTGAATAATCCCCAAAATAAAAGCTTCAAAAAGACTCATAGCTAAATACAAAAAGAAAACTGTGGTGGTTATCGCTAAAGCCTGCAATAATATTCAAAAGTTCCTCAAATGCCAATATGAATAAAAACGACGGTTGACACTTCCTCATGCAGAACAACACCATACTGCTAATTTACAGCAAGATAATTACAGACTATCAGTTCATCATAAAGTACCTTTTATATACAACTATGTCTGATGAGATATTCCTCAAAGTTCAGCCATACTTTTTAAAGTAACAAAGAATCACTCAGATTATGGAAACGTATAAAAATCAAGCTAAACGGTCTTTGACTTCATTGGAACTTTATCAAAAGAAAACCCGGGCATCGCCAAGGGATTTGGCACTATGCACGGCACAACGGGTGAAGAAGGTGCATTAACTGTAAAGCAAAAGGAGCTCATAGCCCTCGGTATTGCCATCACCATTCGCTGCGAAGGCTGTATTGCCTGCCACGTTAAAGACGCTCTCGAAAACGGTGCTACAAGAGAAGAGATTGTGGAAACTATCGGTGTATCCATTTTGATGGGTGGCGGACCTTCAATTGTTTACGGCGAAAAGGCCTACCAGGCTCTTGATGAATTTAGTAAGGAGCTCTCAACCACAACGAACGGCACAATCTGATATAACTACTGTCAGCAAGCTCAGTTCTCCAATTTTATTAACTCCATAAAAAAAGCCTGAATGAGGTACATTCAGGCTTTTTAAATGTAGCGTGGGACGGAATTGAACCGTCGACCTCAGCATTATGAGTGCTGCGCTCTAACCATCTGAGCTACCACGCCATCGTTTTAGGACGCCAAATATAGTAACCTTAAAATTAAATAACATCCTAAATTTCAACTAACCTATTTTTTCGCTGACTAAACGCCTTTCTCAGACATCTCTTTTAATTTTTTGAGAGACCTGACAACTTTCCCTTTATAAAACAGGCTAAAAAACGGATTTATGATTCCCCACTCAATAGCCTGACGCCAAAAATTACTCCCATACGTGTAAAATACATGTGCCATCACATCTATCTGAAACTCAGGCTCATTCTTAGCCTGTTCTTTCATTACCTCACGTGCCTCTTTATCCTCAGAGAGTGCAATCATCGTTGAGATACTGTTATCATCAAACATGTAGGTGATGCGATTGAAACCAAATGTATCCTCAGCATCAACAAAACTATACTGACGACGGACTTTAGAGTTCATATAGGCATCTTTCAGCACCAGATCTTTCTTAAACAGACCAAATTGTTGCTTTACCTGCTTTAGCTTTAAACCATTTCTGATCTTCTCTTCGCTGGCGGCAGCTGTAAATTTTACCGGTGACCACTTTTCAATATTTTCAACAACGCTGGCCAACTCCCATACTTTATCGTATGGTGCTCTTATTTGTGTAAAAACCTTAAATTCAGGCATAAACCCTCACATTTCCTCAATCCTTAAATTACTTGATTACCCATATAGAGCAATCAATGTAGTAAGCATTCTTATTAAAAAACAGTCGCAATGTTTTTGTAAACCATTTATACAGACTATATATCAAATCTTTTCAATATAAACATCCATGATATTCTAAAAAAACACCGTTTCCTGCATTTCGTTTTTAACAAGCCTTCATATTTGTTTGTACATTCGGAGCACAAAAACCTCAAACTATCAATTGATTGAGTTTTATAAATCGAAAACGGATCCATTATCTGGTTTGTTAAATAGATGAAACTCAATAAACTTATTTCAAAAAAACAATCATGGCTCAGAAAATCACCAATCGCGACAAAGATTATTCACAGTGGTATCTCGATATTGTAAAAGAAGCCAACCTGGCTGAACACTCTCCGGTGCGCGGCTCAATGGTGATTAAACCGAACGGATACGCACTTTGGGAAAATATGCAGCGTGCTCTCGACGATATGTTCAAGGAAACCGGCCACAGAAATGCTTATTTCCCGCTATTTATTCCAAAATCTTTTCTTTCAAAAGAAGCCAAGCACGTAGAGGGCTTCGCTAAAGAGTGTGCCGTTGTCACTCACAGTCGTCTTATCAGTACAGAAGATGGCGTTGAAGTTGATCCCGAATCACGCCTCGAAGAAGAACTTATCGTCCGGCCAACTTCCGAAACCATCATTTGGGACACCTACCGAAACTGGGTGCAATCCTACCGCGATCTGCCCATCTTAGTTAATCAGTGGGCGAATGTTGTTCGCTGGGAGATGAGAACACGTCTCTTTCTGCGTACCATGGAATTTTTATGGCAGGAAGGGCACACCGCTCACGCCACCAAAGAGGAAGCGATTGAAGAAACAGAGCGCATGCTCGAAGTATATCGAACCTTTGCCGAAGACTTTATGGCCATGCCGGTACTTACCGGGAAAAAATCTGAGTCGGAGCGTTTTGCCGGGGCTGAAGACACCTTGTGTATAGAAGCGCTCATGCAGGACGGAAAAGCTCTTCAAGCCGGAACATCCCACTTCCTCGGACAGAATTTCGCCAAAGCATTTGATGTTCAATTCCAGGATGCTAACAATCAACAAAAATACGTCTGGGCCACAAGCTGGGGCGTTTCCACCCGTTTAATTGGCGGACTCATCATGACTCATTCCGACGATCAGGGATTGGTTCTGCCTCCAAAACTCGCTCCCGTTCAGGTTGTTGGCGTGCCTATTTATCGTAATGATGAACAACGTGCGGAAGTGCTTGAATACATGGACAGTGTTTTTGATGAATTAAAAGCTCTCGGTATTCGCGTAAAAGTGGACGACCGCGACCACTACAAACCCGGCTGGAAATTCGCTCAGCATGAAGTGGAAGGAATACCGCTGAGAATTGCTGTAGGGCCCAGAGATCTCAAAAATAACAATCTCGAACTCGCCCGAAGAGATACCAAAAATAAAGAGATTGTCACACGCGAAGGCATCGGCGAACGCGTACAAAGCCTGTTAATCGAAATTCAGGACACTCTCTTTGAGAAAGCAAAAAAATACCGTGAAGAGATGACCTCAGTAATTGACAGCTACGACGAGTTTAAAGAGGTGATTGAAAAAAAAGGCGGTTTCGTGTACGCACATTGGGACGGAACAGAAGAAACAGAGAAAAAAATTCAAGAAGAAACCAAAGCTACTATTCGCTGTATCCCATTTAAAAATCAGCATGGTGAACCCGGCAAATGTATGGTTACCGGAAAACCATCAGAACAGAGAGTCGTCTTCGCGAGATCGTATTAAAAAAAGTTATAATTAGTACAGCGTCTCCATCGTTGGGGCAATATGAGTAACAGAGATATCTATCCAAAAAACAGCCTGCCGGTTCAAACTGCCGATGAAGCTCGTCAACTCGACGCTGCTTCCATCGAAAAAGTACCAATTGCCGGCTCAACGTTAATGGAAGTGGCAGGAGCAAAATCAGCTGATATTATCAGAAATCACTGCTCCGGAGATTCATTGTTATTTTTGTGCGGATCCGGAAATAATACGGGCGATGCGCTTGTCATAGCCCGGCATTTGGCGGATGAATATTCCTGTGAATTATTAATGCTTCGGGATAAGGAAGATCTGAGCGACGACGCAAAACTCAATCTTGAGCGTTTGCTCAAACTGCATCCCGACCTGCCCGTTCACACCAATCCATCTGTGATAGCCACATCTTCCTTCAGCTGGATCATTGATGGCTTACTGGGTACAGGGCTGACTTCTGATATCCGCGCTCCCTACGATGAAGTTATCGATCTGGCGAATAGTTCTGAAGCCTCCGTGGTTGCTCTCGATATTCCATCGGGACTCAACGCTACAACGGGTGAAATAATGGGTACAGCCATTCGGGCAGATATCACCTGTACATTCGGATATCCAAAAACGGGATGTTATTTCGGCTCAGGTTCTGATCTGTGCGGAAACCTGTTTCCGGTAGATCTTGGATTCCCAAAACAATTCAACCCGAGCAAACGCTTTACACTTAGTGAGTCAGAAGAAATCCCTTCATTAAATAACTCGGGCATTCACAAGTATAAAAACGGCGTCGTGTACATCATCGGCGGAAGTCCCGGGCTGACTGGTGCGGTTGTACACGCGGCAAAATCGGCCTGGAAATCAGGTGTTGGTTCCGTGTTTGTGATCGCTCCCGCTGGGTTATTCTCCGTTTATGACACCCTTCTCCCCGAAGCGGTAAAATGCTATGTGGGAAAACCAAGTGATGTTATTTTCAATTCTGATCATGTAGATGAAGCCCTGAGCTACATCACCCATCAGGGAGTTTGCCTTGCAGGTCCGGGCATGGGAACAGCTGAAACCACCGGTGATTTTCTCAACTCCATTTTGAACAATCTGTCTTCAGATTTCCCCGTTGTTTTAGATGCCGATGCTATCAGATTAATTGATCTTTCTCAGATTGATGGCAATATAAAATCTGTAATTCTCACCCCACATCCGGGAGAGTTATCTGCTCTCACGCAATGTAAATGGAATAATGAGTTTGAACGCATGGAGGCGGCGGAAAAGCTCGCTCAAAAACACCATATAACAATCATTTCCAAAGGCACACCAACCATTATCGCACAAAACAGATCATCTTACATTGTAACCTATTCTCAACAGGGTTTTAATCGCATCGGTTTTGGAGATGTTCTGAGCGGAACAATTGCCGCATATCGCACTATCTTCTCCGAGACGGATGCATCCAAAAACGGATTGCTTGTCACCCGACACTGGATGAAATCTGCCCTGAAAACCACATCTGCTCCCGGGCCGGAGGATCTGCTATCGGTATAATCACTCGCACATCTGTCCGCAATGTATTCATTCTGTTCACTGTCCTGCTCACTGTAGCAACACTTTTGCCATCAGACAGAATCCCTGGCACCCAGATTAAGCTCTACGATAAAGTCATTCATTTTCTCGTATTTGGCTTTTGGGCCGGATTACTATTTCTGGTCAGACATTTCAATAATAATCGAACACAATGGTTCAATTATTGGTACTCGGTTTTAATGACAGCCTTTTATGGCATGTTGATTGAAATACTGCAGGTGAGCCTGCCCGTCAATCGCTCTTTTGAGTTCTACGATTGGGTAGCCAATGTTTGCGGAGCACTGTTTTTTGCGGCTGTAGCATTATGGTTTTCAGATAAATTTTTAAATAAAGATTGAACTTTTCTAATAAATAGCCGTTAATTAAGACATAAAGTGTTAACCAATTAGTCAAAAAAACCGCTTTAAATCATACTCCTCGCCCGTTTTGGCTAACATTTTAATGTGATTGATTTTTTTTAGTGAATTAATTTCATTTTAGAAGAAATATTCACATTTTTTGTCGCTCCTATGCCACAGGAACAACTAACCACACAAACACCCTATGTTAGAGAGAAAAAAACCTAATGTTGATCTCCGTAAATCGTACACGGTTTACCTCCAGATTGGCCTAATTGTAACCTTGCTGATCCTGCTTGGCTTGTTCAAATTTGAATTCAAGCCTGCCGCGGCACAGCAATTTGTTGCGCAGGAACAGGAAACGGTGAAGATGGAAGAGATTGAGCAGACCGAACAGGTCACCAAGCCACCACCACCACCCCGACCACCAAGTCCGGTCGAAGTTCCAAACGATGAAATTATTGAAGATGAAATTCTCGACTTAGATGCCGAGTTAGATCTTGATGCTCCAATGGACATGCCTCCGCCTCCTCCGCCAGAAGAGGATTTAGAGGAAGAAGATGAAATTTTTCTCGTTGTTGAGCAGCAGCCAAATGTTGACGGTGGTATTACCCAACAAATTTATAAACATCTCAAATATCCCGAAATCGCCCAGAAAGCTGGTATCGAAGGACGTGTAGTCGTTCAGTTTGTCGTAAACGAAAACGGCAAAGTTGTTCAGCCTGTTGTCGTACGGGGAATTGGCGGTGGCTGTGACGAAGCAGCTGTTGGCGCCATCCAAAAACTGGATTTTACACCAGGTATGCAGCGCGGACGACCAGTAAAAGTCCGTATGACTGTACCTGTCGTTTTCAAACTTCAGAACTAATCCGTTCTGATGTAGCATAAACACAACAACAACAAACACGAAGGACAACCCTTCACTACTTGCATAGGCCCTGAATGATTTCATTCGGGGCTTTTTTTATGCTCTGAATTTAGTTCTCAATATTATTCACTTTCCGCATCAGCATGTTAACATATATATGCTATTGAACGCCTTGTGATAGTTAGACTTATTGGAAATGGATGTATCGCAACTCCACCTGTTATAAACAGTAACATTAAGCTAACCACATTCCGCCATGTCCGATTTGAAAAATCCACAAACTGATCTTCGTAAATCTTATTCGGTTTATTTGAACATAGGCTTCATTGCCGCTTTGTTAATTTTTATTGGCCTATTCAATATCAGGTTCGGACAGCATGACTCTCATGATTTCACACCGAAGGAGAAAGAGGTGATTACGGCAGAACACATTGAACAAACAATTCACAAAAATAAGCCGGTTGAACCACCTCGACCTCAAACACCTCTGGAAGTTACTGATGATGTAACTATTGAGGATGAGATCATCGATTTAAACGCAGAACTGATATTCGATGAACGCATAGAGCTTCCGCAACCACCGTCAGAAGAGGACATTCCAGACGATGAAGAAATTTTTATCATTGTAGAACAAAAGCCAGGTATTCCCGGGGGTATTAGACAACAAATCAACAAACACCTCAAATATCCCGAAATCGCACAGAAAGCAGGTATTGAGGGACGAGTGGTCGTTCAGTTTGTGGTTAACGAAAACGGCAAAGTTGTTCAACCTGTTGTCATGAGAGGAATTGGCGGTGGCTGCGATGAAGCAGCTGTTCGTGCCATCCAAAAACTAAACTTTTCACCTGGCATGCAGCGCGGACGCCCCGTCAAGGTTCAAATGACGGTATCGGTAGTATTCGACCTCCAGAACTAATTTATTCTGATGTAGCATAACACAAACAACAACTAACACGAAGGACAACCCTTCACTACTTGCACAGGCCCTGAATGATAACATTTAGGGCTTTTTTTATGCACCGCAAAAGCCAAACTCTATGCAACTTTTCTATTATACTTGCGTCTTATACATAAACTACTTTATATTATAAAGTAAAATTATAACACATATCCTTGCCATGAGTTTAGATCCGCAAAAAAGTTTACAGGTTATTGAAGAGATGATTCTTCAAACTCGCACAAATTTTCAGGAAAATGGCCACCTCTATCTCATTTGGGGCTATTCCATCGCCGTTATTGCACTCCTGCATGCTGCTATCCAGTGGTTTACCGACTTCCCCTATCACTTCATGGTTTGGTGGCTGTGTATTATTCCCGGTATCATTTACAGCGTGATGATTCGAAAGCGATCCTCCTCCCAAAACGTCTCATCCTATATAACTAAAACCATGAAGTGGCTCTGGTTCTCTGTGTTAGCCTTCCTCATTTTCTCCCTTGTACTGGGTGCCGTCGCTTTCAATTACCGAATTGTCTATCCGTTTATAATCATGATTATTGGATTCGGCAGTCTGGTTTCAGGCGGAATCCTCTCCTATCGCCCTTTGATCACAGGTGGATTGATTGGATTCAGCATTGGGGTGTTATCCGCATTCTTCAGTAACGAAATCCAATTGATTTTACTGGCTTTTGCAATTACTTCGGCCTATACCATTCCGGGACACATGCTAAAAGCCAATCCGCTCGATCATGCTTAAAAAACTAAATCCTTTACTGCATTCTCAGTTACGTCTGGCCGTTATGTCCATTCTCATGCAGGTAGAACATGCTGACTTTAACTACCTGCTGGAACAAACTGATGCCACATCCGGAAATCTCAGTGTGCAGCTTTCTAAGCTTGAGGAGAACAAATACATCACAATTAAAAAATCTTTCAAAAACAAAAAACCTCTTACGCGCTGTGCAATTACTCCAACCGGCCGTAGTGCAATTGAAGAATATGTGCAGACGCTCAAAACATATCTCCCCAACTCAAATCAGAATACATTATGAACATCTTAAAAAAATTTCAGACTCAACTTTATTTTATAAAGTTATTTATACTGCTCTCCCTCTCATCACCAATGTTGCATGCCCAGAATTCAACCGAATTCAATGAGAAGTGGAGTTTGGGTTATCAACTGAATGAAATTGAAAACAACTTCGGATATGGCGTGCATCTGCAAACACCACTCCTGTTCCACAATGCATCTCTGAAATGGCGAATAAACAGGCAATATTTTAGCCTGATTGACACCAACGATCAAAGCGAAGACTGGCTGCCCTATTACAACTCAATGCTGAGCATGGTTTTTTATGGAGAAAACCATGGAAATATACAAGCTTATGGTGAAAGTGGGTTTGCTTTGACAATTCCCCCGTCTGAATTTAATGATCGGGCTGTTGGCTTAAAAGGGTTTGGGCTTTTTGGAATGCGTGTCTTTTTAAACTCTTCATTCGCTTTCTTTTTTGAAGCGGGCGGTATCGGCGGCTCAGGCTCCGGCAACTACAATAGTATCTCCTATAACATAGACAGCGGTTTCTTCTTCTCCAGCGGTTTTACCCTTAACCTGTAATTTCAAGCCAATGAATCTCTTTCACACTATTGTTTCTATCGTTGCCATGATTAGTGGAGGAATCATTTTCTTCTACACCAAAGGCACATCACTTCATCGCAAAATCGGATACACATACGTCATTTCGATGCTTCTTTGCCTTCTTACGTCATTCTTTATTTATGATATGTTTGGTGGTTTTGGTCCGTTCCACATTTTGTCAATTGTTTCTCTTGTAACCATCAGCATCGGAATCTTCTTTCCGGTTTGGGGCAGGTCTGTGAATGGATGGCAAATTCATCACTATTTCTGGATGAGCTATTCCTACGTTGGTCTATGGATGGCTTTTATGTCTCATTTCATGCATCTTTTCCCCACCCGCTGGCCAAACTTTATCGTAGCCTTTGTTGCCTGGGGATTACCATATATTTTGGGATCTGTAGTTATCTTTGCCCAAAAAAATCGCATGATTCACCTCTATACATCTGACGGAAAAACTACTGAAACCCAAGTCGGTTGATTAACCATTTTTCATTCGTTTTAGATTTAAAAATCGTACCTTATATAGTAGAAAAACGGTTACAATGGGATAATCAAGCGCATCTGTTATGAAGAATATTAAAGAGGCCTACATTGAATGGAGAAACACGGCCGAAAAAGGACTAAAAGGAAAGTCACTCGAAACGCTCGTCACTAAAACTATTGAGGGAGTCGACATTCAGCCGCTTTATACATCGATGGATGTGGAAAAGCGCAATATTCATGAATCCGTTCCGGGAGACTTTCCCTACACGCGCGGACCTTATCCAACTATGTACACTCAGCGTACGTGGACAATTCGTCAATACGCCGGATTTTCAACGGCTGAGGAATCAAATGAGTTTTACAGAAAGGCACTTGAAAACGGACAGCGCGGACTGAGTGTGGCGTTCGACCTCGCAACGCACCGTGGCTACGATTCCGATCATCCACGCGTTGTAGGAGATGTGGGAAAAGCCGGCGTAGCGATCGACTCGGTCGAAGATATGAAGATTCTGTTCGATGGCATTCCACTCGACAAAATGAGCGTTTCCATGACTATGAATGGCGCTGTTATTCCCATTATGGCTGCCTATATCGTGGCCGCAGAAGAACAAGGTGTGGATAAAAAAGCGCTCAGCGGAACCATTCAGAATGATATTTTGAAAGAGTTTATGGTTCGTAACACCTATATCTATCCGCCGCAGCCATCGATGCGAATTGTTGCAGACATTATTGAGTACGCAAGTGAAAATATGCCGCGATTCAATACCATTTCTATCTCCGGATATCACATGCAGGAAGCCGGAGCCGATTCAGCTCTGGAACTCGCTTTTACACTCGCCGACGGCTTAGAGTACATCCAAACTGCTGTTGATAAAGGGCTCGATGTAGATGCGTTTGCGCCGAGATTGTCATTTTTCTTCGCTATCGGGATGAATTTTCTAATGGAAGTAAGCAAACTCAGAGCAGCGCGAACGCTGTGGGCAGAACTGTTGAAACAGAAGTTTGATCCACAGAATCCCAAGTCACTGATGTTGCGTACCCACTGTCAGACCTCCGGATGGTCATTAACCGAGCAGGACCCGCTCAATAATGTGGTCAGAACCACCATTGAAGCGATGGCGGGTGTTTTTGGCGGAACTCAGTCGCTACACACCAACAGTTTTGATGAAGCGATATCACTGCCAACCGAAACATCCTCACGCATCGCCAGGAATACTCAAATCATGATTCAGGAGGAGACCGACATCACTCACACGGTCGACCCGTTTGGAGGAAGCTACGCGGTTGAATCGATGACGCACGATCTAAAAGAGAAGGCTAAATCTATTATCCGTGAAATCGACGGGATGGGCGGTATGGCAAAAGCCATTGAGGAAGGATATCCCAAACGCAAAATTGAAGAAGCCGCTGCGGTAAAACAGGCCAGCATCGACAAGGGAGAGACCACCATTGTGGGCGTAAACAAGTACCTGACCGACAAGGATGATCCTGTTGAAGTGCGCGATATTGATAATACTCAGGTGCGCGAAAAACAGCTTAAACGAATTGACGATGTTAAAAAATCACGGAATTCAGAAGAGGTAAAAGCTGCGCTTCAAGCCATCACCGATGCGGCAAAGAATGACGAGGGAAACCTGTTAGAGCTTGCCGTGGAAGCTACGCGTCAACGAGCCACAATCGGCGAAATATCTGACGCCATGGAAGTCGCCTTTGGACGTCATCGCGCTGATAATCAAACCATCAAAGGCGTGTACGAACGCGTGTATGCAGGCGACGAAGCCTATGAAAGCGTTAAAAAGAAAATTAATGATTTCGCCAAAGAAGAAGGACGGCGTCCACGAATTTTAGTTGTAAAAATGGGACAGGACGGGCACGATCGCGGCGCAAAAGTTGTCGCAACAGCATTCGCGGATTTAGGTTTTGATGTGGATGTAGGTCCGTTGTTCTCTACTCCCGAAGAAGCCGCCAAACAGGCAATTGAAAACGATGTGCACGTAATCGGCGTCTCCACCCTTGCAGCGGGACATAAAACGCTGATCCCGGAACTCATTAACATCCTCAAAAAAGAGATGGCTGAGGACATTGTGATTATTGCCGGAGGAGTAATTCCAAAGCAGGATTACGATTTCCTGTATAAAAAAGGCGTTTCCGCTGTGTTTGGTCCCGGAACTAACATTCCAAAAGCAGCCGCGAAAGTGATTGACGCAATCTCTGAGAAAAAAGCGCTGGTTTAAAACTCTTCAAAAGATTTTCTCTCTCTTTTCAGTCATAAACACAAAAACGGCCGAAGTGTAAAACTCCGGCCGTCAAATGCGAATTATTAAATTGACTAAGTGTTATTCTGATTAGTTTGTAGTATCCGGAATTAACACTTCTCCCACTACGTGTACAACACCGTTGGTAGCCTGCACATCAACTGTGGTTACAGGAATATCTGTATTTCCTGCTCCGTCATTTATCTCAGCCACCGCTCCGTCAGAACCTGGTGTTGTAATTGTTAGTGCATCACCCTCTAACGTTGCTGGCGTTGTAAATACATCCGGAAGTTCTGAAGAGCGAACATTTGTTCCGGGAATGACATGGTGATTCAGTACTGATGTAAGTAAATCACCCGGAATATCCGCGAGCTCACTCCAGTCTGAATTGCTTGCGAGCAACGATATAAATGCATCATTTGTCGGAGCGAATACCGTAAACGGAGCATTCATTTCCCCGGAAAGTACAGAAACAAAATCAGGTTGATCGGAACGTGTTAAAGCGGCAACAAGACTTGTGAATGCCGGATCAGCCGTGGCAAAAGTTACAATAGTTGGCAAGCTTATTACGGCATCAACTACATGAATTGTTCCGTTACTTGCCTCAACATCAGGATCAATAACATTAGACATACCATTTATGGTCACTACGTCAGCCGAACTAACAAACATGCTTAAATTTGCGTTATCGGGTCCGGTGGCCAGAGTTGTTGTGTATCCGGTTTCCACCATTGCAGACGGTAATTGGATCTCAAGTACATGATTTAACAAAATATTTCTGAGCAAAGAGATTTCTGACTCACTTTCAAAATCCGCAAGTGAGTTATATCCGTCTAATCCTGCCAAAAAGTTATTAAATGCTTCATTTGTGGGAGCGAATACTGTTAACTCTTCTGCTTCATCAAGAGTTGAAACGAGTTCTGCTTTTTGAAGCGCTGCTACAAGTGTAGTTAGTTGATCTGTTTCCAGTGCAACATCAATCACTGTTAAAGTATCGTCTCCCATACCGTTACTATTGTCATCACAACCTGTACCAATTATGAAGATGCTTAAAAGCAGAGTAATAATTCCTGTTAATTTTTTCATTATTCTTGATCGATAAGTTATAAAAGTTTATTTACCGCTAAGAACATGTGTTTTTTGCAAATAATTCATTACTCCACAAGCTTCTGATACGCAAATAGTTAAGCAGACTGAATGAATTCCATGATCATAATTTTGAAATTTGTATTTGATTACGGGAGAATAAAAGCTAAATATGATTCATTTATTTAATTAAGTTTCATATACATATCTACATATCATTCTAACTTTATTCACCCAAATTACTTACGCCATATAGTTTTAGAAAACCTTTGGTCAGACTAACTGCACGAATTAACCCATTATCCCGAGTCACTTGTCTGACAATGCCTCATTTTATCCCAATACCATTTTTACAAAAACTTGATTTATAAATGTGTAAACTAATAACATAAGATTTCAGAGCCCGTTCCCATGCGTTCTGTTTTGTGATCTTGCATGCTATAAACAATGTTTAAAATTCAGTAGAAGCGATGACTATTTCACCCGATGTCCATGCCTTACTAATAGATGATGACGCCGGAGTTATTTTTTACCACCAAATGATAATCACCGAAAGCACTCTTGATGTTGATGTTTTCACGTTCGACAATGGTACAGAAGCCATTCAATACATTAAAGAAAAAAAGGGGGGAAGTGATAAAACTGAGTTCCTGATCTTTTTAGACATCAGTATGCCAGTGATGAGTGGCTGGGATTTTATCACATATCTTGAAGAGAATGGATTATCTGATAATATATATATCGTAATGGTTACAGCATCTCTCAACGAAAACGACAAAAAACGGGCTTTAGCTCACCCCAATGTGGTCTTTTATACAGATAAACCGATTACACAATCGGCCTGTAATGATTTACGCAAACTCAACAGCCTGAGTCATCTTCCTATCTGAATAATTATACACTGAGACGCTCAGCTTCAGGCTTCCACAGTTTTCCTGAATGGCTCCATAGCTTCATCCAGATCTTTTGCACCACCGAACCATGAAGTGATCTCAAGAATTATTTCATCCACCAATTTATCCGGACACGATGCGCCCGATGTGATTGCTACTGTAATCGGTTCATCATTTTCTTTTTCCAGTGGAAACCAGTTTTCTGTGGTGTGCATTTTTTTATCCCACTGGTTAAAATGACTCACGCTTTGCGAGCCGTCAATCTCATCAACATTTCTTATGTGATAGGTTGGAAATTTGTGTTCCAGAAGCTCCACAATGTGCATTGTGTTTGACGAATTGTATCCACCAACCACAATTGCAACATCAGCCTCTTCTTCAAGTAACGCCAGCGTAGCCGATTGATTTTCGTTGGTGGCGTAGCAGAGCGTGTCGGAGGTATCAGCAAAATGCTTTTTCAGATCTTCTTCTCCGTATTTCTCCACGGTGGCCTCTTTTAAAACAGCCATCACTTCTTCGGTTTCAGTTGCCAGCATCGTCGTTTGGTTGATCACACCAAAACGTTCAAGGTCGGTGCGCGGATCAAACCCTTCACTGCACTTCATCCCAAATTGCTCTTCAAACTCTTCTATCGGGCGTTTTTCGAGCATGAATTCAGCCAGCATTCTTGCCTCCTCCACGTTTAAAACCACAATTGACGGCGATACCGCCTTTGCGTGCGAAAACGTAGCCCGCGTTTCTTCATGCCAGTATTTACCGTGAATCACCAAACTATACCCTTTCTTTCCAATTTGCTTTCCACGTTTCCAAACCTTCTCCACAAAGGGGCAGGTGGTATCGTATTTATAGGGATCGATTCCGGCTGATTCGAGCTTTGCCTGAATTTCAAGAGATGTCCCAAAGGCAGGAACAATCACGATGTCATCTGTTGAGAGATTTGTGAGGGGAATAATCTCAGTACCATCCGTTTCAAAAAGGAATTTCACTCCTTTTTTCTGCAAATCTTCGTTCACATCGGGATTGTGAATCATCTCGCTAAGCAGATAAATATTTTTATCAGAATGCTCTTCAACTGTGCGATAGGCGATATCTATGGCGTTCTGAACACCATAGCAAAATCCAAAGTGACGGGGAATAAGAAAGCGTACCGGACCAAAATCGAGCACGCTGGGTTTCAGGTTTTTTTTACGGGGATCCAGAATTTGATTGTGCTCTTTCACCGTTCGAATAACCGGCGATTGATACATTTCCGGAATACTAAACTTCTTAGCCATAAATAGCTGATCTGCCTTTTAAGAATAAAATTATTTCAGATTGATGTAGATTGAACCGTGAAAACAGTCCTGTAAGAACGTGCAAGAAAGCCGCTTACTCTCCTGATTTCGCAATTGTCTGTTCAACGGTACCACAGTGCAACATGCGATCGCCAAAATAGGGATTCATAATTTTACGCTCGCTGCTGAACCAATTAGCGCCCGTGTCATTAAACGCCATAGGACAGTGTTGCTTGTACATGGAAATGCCTTTCACTCCAAAAGCGTTCACCATCATCTCAATATTAGAAGTCAGATCTACAAAAAGTTCACGTTGACGCTCAACATCAGATTCATTTGAAATATCAGCTGAAATCTGATTGATTTCGTTTACTACCATAAACCAAACGTCCCGCGCTTCACTTCCATCAAGCGTATCGGTTGGAACATTTGCGATGGTTGTTCTTAAGTCTTCTGCCCGTTCTGCGGCCGTTACAGCATCGGATTGGACCAAAGCATCTTTGAATGCGTAATAGTCCACAACAACAGTCCCAACATGCTGTTGAAATTCAGCCGGCATCTCAAATTTAGGAGAGATCTCCAGGGATGTTTCAGGTTGTTTCGGCTCAGAAGAACAGGCCAGTATAAACAACGGGAGCAGTAAAACGAGATAGATCTTTTTATTCATCAATTAAATGAAATAGGATTTAAAATAGGGGTCAGGCGAAATGAGAACAGCTCAGCGAGCACTTACTTTGCGTGTTTCTCAATCACTTCTTTAGTTGAGGTGTAATCTTTTTCGGTTCCGTAGATTCCCATCATAGCTTCAATAATTTCACCTTCCGGCGATACATAAACTTTATATGGAATTCCCTGAATCTGGAGTTCTTTGGCTAATTCTGAGGCAAACAACCAATTAAAATCGTACTCGTTTTCATCCCGAAACGCTTGCACATCTTCTTTTGAATCGCTCCAGCCCGGTGAAATGGCAAGAACTTCAAAGTCATCTTTGTATTCACCGGCAAGTTTATCAAGTGTGGGCATTACGCGTCGGCAAGGTGTGCACCAGGTTTCCCAAAAGTCGAGAATGAGGACTTTTCCTTCGAAATCAGCAAGCGTTTTTTCTTCCCCGTCGAGAGTGGTAAATGTCGCGGTTTTAATGGCTTCTTTTTGAGCGTCGGATAAATCAATCACCTGGCCAAAAGCAGAGACGTTTCCCAGAATAAAAACAGATGTCAGTAGTACGCTGATGTTGAGGAATCTTCGTAGCATAAAAATTAAATGGTTAGGCTAAAGCTATAGTTTAAAAACTAAACGAACTGACCGCAAAGTTAGTACAAATATAGTAAAAATACATACCCCCTCACCGGAGACCCAACGGAATGATTTATTGATCATCACATGTTTTCATCATCACATGATGTTGTCTTAATTAAATTAACAAGTTATATGCAGAAATCTGTACTTATTGTCGGTGGAGGAATTTCCGCTCTCATTGCTGCTCAGGAACTTATAAAGCGTGATTTTCACGTTACTATTTTCGAAAAAAGTGACCGTGTGGGCGGACGTGTGAAAACAGACTCCGTTGATGGATACAAACTCGATCACGGATTTCAGGTTCTTCTCACAGCCTACCCCGAAGCCGAACGCTATCTCGACTACTCCGATCTGAATTTGAAAACATTCTCGCCCGGAGCCTTTATTCATCACGGGAAAAAACGTGATCGTATCGGAGATCCCAACCGGGATTTTTTTATGCTTTTCCCCACACTTTTTGCCTCCGTCGGATCGCTCGGTGATAAATTTAATATGCTGAAGCTGAAAAGGCAGCTTCAAAACCTCAGTGAAGAGGAAATTTTCTCCCGGAAAGAAACAACCACTGAGGAGATTCTGAGAGAATACGGATTTTCCCAAAAGATGATTGAACGCTTTTTCCGCCCGTTTTATTCGGGGATTTTCCTTGAAAAAGGGTTAACCACCTCGCGGCGTATGTTCGATTTCATCTTTTCAATGTTTGCGAAAGGATTCGCCGCAATACCAGCCAAAGGAATGGGCGAAATTCCACGACAACTTGCCGAACAATTACCCAAGGACACCATTAAAACCAACACAGCTATATCATCCATCAATGGTAATTCTGTAACAGACGAGGATGGAAATGAATACTCAGGCGATGCTATTCTTTTGGCCACTGAAGCCATCAATCCCCTGAAAAAAGATTATGCCGAAAATACCGAATATCACTCCACAGATTGCCTCTATTTCACAGCTGACTCTCCACCCTATCACCAACCCGTTATTTCTCTGAATGCCGGTGGTGGTTGCGTTAATAATGTATCGGTGATGTCAGCAATATCCCCGCATTATGCTCCGAAAGACAAGGCGCTCATTTCGGTTAGTCTGACCGGCGAATACAAATCGGATGATGATAAACTCGTCCTGAAAGTGAAGCAGGAGCTTAAAGAGTGGTACGGTGATTCTGTTGATAGCTGGACTTTCCTGAAACGCTACAGTATCTCCTACGCGCTTCCGGGACAGCAGCATGTTTCCAACAGCATCTCTAAAGAAAAAGTAAAGATAGGAGACAAGCTCTTTCAGGCGGGAGATCATTTAATGAACGGCTCGCTCAACGCAGCCATGCGCTCGGGCAGAATTGCCGCGGAAGCAATTAGTGATTCATTTAAAGAAGCATAGTTTTATTTGGGTGATGGAGGCCTAAACGGCATCCATACTTAGTTTATCGAAGGGTGGTATGAAACGAGCCAAACCTTATAATACATTGCTCTTGCGTGTGTTTGGCACTTGGTATTTTAGCTTTTTTTTAGCTCTGTCACGTGATCCTTCGACTGCTTCGCGCTCAGGATGGATTAGTTCCGCACATCCATCCTGAGTTTATCGAAGGATCATAAGGAAAAGCTAAAACCAGGGCTTCCAACTCATTATTACATGGAATCCTATACGTGCCTAAACCTTGTTCAGCAACTCCTTACCACCCTTCGACGGGGCTCAGGATGGATAGCTTTGAAAAAACATCCCAACTCATCAAACACTCAACCATTAACCCCTTCACGAAATATCAAATAGTTGATTTAGAATACTGCTTGGCTCGTTGAATTGATTATCTACAAATTTTTGAATGTCGAGCGCTTCGTATTTTTCTTTTAATTCCAATGGAATATTATCGCCGATACCATCCACCTCAAACACGTTCATTTTTCCCCAGTTGTGCAGTTCGTGTTCCCCACGGTCGCTGACGTTTAGTGCGTCTGCTGTTTTTTCCTGCACATTTTTAGAAATCGTGATCGCTTCCACGCGACAAATATTTTCAAGCCTGCTGCTAATGTTTACAGTATTTCCCCACACATCGTAGGCAATCTTTTGATGTCCCACAATTCCGGCAATCACCGGACCCGAATGAATTCCCACACGCAATTTCCATCTATCTATTGAAATCCGTTCATTAAACGCTTTCAAAAACGACCGGATACTCAAAGCCGTCAGAACGGTTGCCAGTTCGGGATGGTCAATTTTTCTGTTTACTCCCGCCACGGCCATATAGGCGTCGCCGATTGTTTTAATACGCTCGAGGCCATAATAATTGGCAATATCATCAAATGTATCGAACAGTTGATTGAGATATGAAATACCTTTCTGAGCGCCCTCTTCTTTTATCAGAGCTGTAAACCCGGCAAAATCTGCGAACATAACCGTACTCCGGGAGATATATTCCGGTTCAGGCAGCGTTCCGCTTTTCAATTGATTAATTACTTTTTCAGGCAGAATTCCATGTAAAATGGTAGAAATTCGATCGCGCTCATCCCTTAGTTTCGACTGTAGTTTTTTTATTGAAAGATGAGTATTAACTCTGGCCAGAAGCTCCTCTTTTTTGAACGGTTTTGAGATGTAATCAACTCCCCCGGCGGCAAAACACTGCACAATATTGTTCAGATCATTAAGCGCGGAAAGAAAAAGGATGGGCACATGATTCAGGTTCAAATCGGTTTTAAACCTGCGGGCTGTTTCGTAGCCGTCCATTCCCGGCATCTGAATATCCATCAAAACAAGATCCGGCTCTACTTTTTGAGCGATTTTAAGAGCACGCTCTCCCGATGTTGCCGCTAACAATCTGTAATTTTGATCGCTGAGCGTAACCAACATCAGGTCTAAGTTATTCTTATTGTCATCTACTACTAAAATGGTTCCCTTAGTTGTACTCATGGCGCTTTTTTTTGGCAAAAATTATGTTCTCAACCCGGATTTAAATCCCCGCATAACTCCGGACGGTAAAGTAACATAAAATTTTTAAATCAAAACAGATCATAACCATAGCAGAAAGCATATAACAGGCGATTCTGTATTTGTTAGATTCTTATAACTTCATTAACATAGTCAGTCTAATACCGTTTTATGTTTTTTCGTATCAGCAATCTAAATCAAGACACCTGATTCATCTCTTAAATGAACTATGTGTGTCACCAGCAGGCTGATATGTGTTCAAATGGCATAAAGCATTCACTTGAATAGAAACCCAACTTGATCTCCGGCAAAATAATCGGTTGAGCGATGGAAGAGAAGAAAGAACAGGACCTGGACGCAACTAACGCGGCAGAGAAAAAAGAAGAAACGACAGAAGAAACAGCAACCACTGAATCAACTGAAAAATCTTCAGAAACCCCACCAGAAACCAGCACTCCTGAGGAAGCTCCGGAAAAACCAGCAGAATCAGAATCTTCAGATTCGGAGGCAAAAGAAAATCCTTCCGAAGTTGTTTCAGATTCAGAAAGTGAAGTCGAAGCCGAAGAAGAAGAGTCAGAAGCAGTTGACACTGATACTGATACTGAAGAGGTAGAAGAATCATCAGAAGCTACTGAAGAAGATGTTGCCGAAGATGCAGAAGTGACATCTGAACTTTCCACTTATAATGAACTGCTCGAAAAAGCTGAAGGCATAGCCCAATCGGAAGACTGGCAATATGGCTCTACCATCATCAAGGAATTGAAGGATAAGTGGAATGAGGCCGAAGAAGTAGTTTCTGACGCATATGATGAACTGTTCCGCCGTTTCCAAAAAGCCGAACAAACCTACTTTGACAGACGCAAGCAACATTACGAAGAACAAAACGCCGAGCGTCAGCGCAATCTTGAGAAGAAAAGAGAGCTGTTAGAAGAAATTCGCGGCATCATTGAGAACAAGCAATGGGGAGCAAAAAATAAATTACGCGGACTCCAGCGTAAATGGGATCGTATCAGAAAAATCCCAAATGAATTTATAGAGGAACTTCAGAAAGATTACGATCAGCTTGCTAAAACGTTCGAGGATCATCGGGTAGAGTATTTAGTTGAGCAAAAACAGAAAGAAGAGCTCAACTACGAAGGAAAACTGCTCATCATCGACCGGATGAAGGCGTTGATTAACGAACTAAACAGCGATACAAACTGGAAAACCGCCGATCAGAATCTGGAAGAGTTTATTAAACAATGGAAAAAGATAGGGCGTGTTCCAAAATCGAAAAGCTTTGATATTAACGACACCTTTAACGAAGTCAGAAATGAGTTCTATCAAAAGCGTTTCGAGCACGATAAAAATTATCGCAAAGAGTTAGAAAAAAACGAGAATAAATTCCGAAAACTTCTCTCCCGTGCAGAAGAACTCACCGAGATGGATGATTTAGCCGAAGCCGCGCGCGAAATCAACCGCCTGCACAAAGAATGGAAAGAGACCGGTCCTGTTTTGGAAGAGCTCTCCGATGAGCTTTGGAATCAATTTAAAGCCGCTTCCGATACGTTCAACTCGTATAAAAGCGAGCATATGGATGAGCTGAAAGAGCAGGAGCAGGAAAATCTGGATGAGAAAGAAGCGCTCGCCGACAAAGCTGAACAACTTTCGGATGAGGAAGACTGGAAGCAAACCAGCAAGGCGATGCAGCAACTCATGGAAGAATGGAAAAAAACGGGTCCGGTTCCACGACGCAAAGGAAAGCAGGTGTGGAAGCGATTTAAAAAAGCAATGGACCACTTTTATTCTCGCAAGCGCAATCATTTTAAAGAGATCCGTGAAGAAGAGAAAGAGAATCTCAAAAAGAAAAAAGCCCTTATCAATCAGGTCAGTGAACTTCACGACCGTGATGACGCTCAGGAAGCCCTGAATGAAGTAAAAAAACTTCAGCAGCAGTTTAAAGATATTGGCTACGTTCCTATAAAGCAGAAGGATAAAATTTACAAGCAGTTTCGGGAAGTCTGTGACGTCATTTACAACCGAT